>OAZW01000015.1_pt1 | contig 291657 bp, 216 predicted proteins | sample 1495231 | NCBI WGS metagenome assembly OAZW01 (sample SAMEA2580062, study PRJEB22360) | human gut metagenome | reverse complement strand
TTCTGGAATTCAAATCGTTATAAAGAATTTACCAACTATTTTTGGCCACATGGCCTATATTTTAGAAGTAAAAACCGGCACTTTGCCGGTTTTTTCATTTATCTGCTATATCTTTCAATAAATCCCTAATAGTCTCCTGAACCTTTACGGGATCACCCACGTAATTATTCACAAGAATCGTAAAAGCTAACGTTTCTCCCTTCTGATTTTTTAAGTATCCGGCAAGAGCCCGGACTCCTGACATAGAGCCGGTCTTGGCAATAACATTCTCCCTTAAAACCGGATGATCGGAATAAATTCGTAATCCCCAATCCACATTTCCTTGTGGTAAGGAGGCAACAAAAGCATCACTTAAATGCCCCTTTGCCCAAATTAATAAATCCGTGAACACTTCCGCCGGAACAGCATTTGCCGGCGATAAACCACTGGCATCTTTCAACGTAATTCCACATGAATCTATCCCGATATGACTTAATTCTACCTTTACCGTTCTCGCGTAATCTGTCGGACTGATCAATTCGCCCAAAGCCTCGGCGAAAAGATTAACACTATTCTTATTCGTATAATAAACAATATCCTTCAAAAAAGGAGAATCCATAGCCAGCAATGCATGACGTTCTCCCTCCTCTATCCTTTGTTTATCCAACAAAACTCCTTTCTCCTTCAATCGTTTTTCCAGTTCAGCCCTAAAACAAGCATCCGGATGATGCATAGCTCCCTTCACCGCAAAAGAAGAACGATTGGCTGGAATAGTCCCCTGAATTAATAACGTCGCAGTCTCTGGCCCCCCGTATATCCACGCATCATTCGCATTCTTGGCAGAAGCCATCACTTCGTTCCGCAATTTTACTCCCGGAACAGAAGGCTCAACAGACACGATCTTGGTTCGAGTGCCCGGTTTTCCGGATTTCAAGTTTATCGTGTACGTATTATCCCGGTAATTAAATGAATGATAAAGAGCCCCGTAATAATTTGCCACGTCTTCCCACGGCCAAGACCCCGGAATACGAACTGGTTCTCCCTCTGTCTCTATAATAATATTTCCATGAATTCGTTTGATTCCCAAGCTCACAACCTTAGAAACAAGACTATCCATAAAACATGCTTTGGGAAAATACTTTGAATCTAATGTTGGATCACCTCCTGCCTGTACAACAATATTTCCCAAAAGTCTCCCTTCATCAATCTCCCCGGTGTAAAAAACCTTTGTTGTGTAAGTTAAAGAATCTCCTTCCCGTTTTAATGCTAATGCAGAAGAAAGCAATTTAACCACGGAGGCCGGACGCAATGCCATTCCCGGATTATGCTCGTACACAACCTGTCCCGTCTCCACGTTCTTCACGCAAACCCCTATCGCTGCATGTTTCACTTCATCCCTTCCCCACAAATTTCGTTCTGCTGTTCGAGTCTGCCCTAACGCAGAAGCCACTGAAACCAGCATGAAAAACAACAGCCAACCGGATTTCATCATTCGGTAATTGATTTCAACACATTATTTACATCTTCTTCCGTCCGGTGTAATTTGCCCTTACAAAACTCAACAAGTACCGCCATCCGTTTTACTTTCTCGCTCAGCTCATCCACATCCAACTTATTTTCTTCTAACAACTTCACTAAACTTTCTATCTCCTCCATAGCGGATTTATATGTCAATTTTTCTTCCATAACCGATTATATATTAGATGTTTGTTTCAATATCTTTTATTTCACTTCGAATAACGCCTCTGAACAACTCTGTTTCAAGCACATCCCCTTGCTTCACACAATCCGTTTCCCGAACCGCCTTTCCGTTGACGCGAGTAATCGAGAATCCCTTTTCCAGTATGTTTTTCGGATCAACATACTTCATTTTCGTTTCTGCCAACTCCAGAAAATAACGATTAGCCGTAAACAATTCTGTTGTTTTACGTACCATTGTCTTTTGCATATCGTCCAAACGATTCTTCTGACGCTCAAACAAGGCTCCGACCTTCCCTTCCACCTTCATCTTCAATTGATTCAATCCATTGATCCGATCCTGTACAAAAAGCCTTGAGGCATGTTCTACTCTCCGGGACGACAAGGTCAAATTATTTGCCTGCCCCTCTAAAAAAAGACGGGTAAATTGCTTGAACTCCGTAATTCGTACTACCTGACGAGTTTTTTCTTCTTGCAAAATTCTTCTGGTTTCTCTCACCAAGGTTTCCTTCGCATCCTCCAACACACTATCCACCTCGTTAAAGCACTCGATCAGAAAAGCCGCTGCTGCCGTTGGGGTCTTCACACTTCGATAAGCCACCCGGTCCACGATCGTTTCATCCCGTTCATGTCCAATACCAGCAAGAATAGGAATAGGAAACTGCGCCACGTTAGCTGCCAGCTCGTAGGAATCAAAACTACCCAAATCCGTTTGTGAACCACCCCCTCGAATAATCACCACCACATCAAAAAGTGATTCATACTCGTAAATTCTTTCCAAGGCAGCAATAATAGATTCTGTTGTTTTCTCCCCCTGCATAATGGCAGGAAACAACTTGGTATGAAAAGCATACCCGTAAACATTACGATGTAACTGATCCACGAAATCACCATACCCGGCAGCCGTGGGGGAAGATATAATAGCCACAGTCTTCGGCAACATCGGAAATTCCAGTTCCCGATTCATATCAATTACCCCCTCTTGCGTCAATCGATCAATAATCTCTTTACGTTTCCGCTCCAGATCTCCAACCGTGAAAGTCGGATCAATATCTTTTATATTTAAAGAATACCCGTACAACTCATGAAAAACGATCTCCGCACGAACCAGCACCTTGATCCCTTTCTGTAAAGATTTTCCCGTGGTTGTTTCAAAATAAGGTCTTAGCATCCGATAGGTAAACGCCCATATCGTAGCCCGAGCCGTGGCAATCACCGCATCATCTTCCTCCCTCTTCTCCACCAACTCCAGATAACAATGCCCGGACCGATTTTCTTTCACATCAGCAATCTCGGCTATAACCAAAAAACTATCCGGGAAACGATTCTTTAACTCCCGTTTCACCAAACTATTCAATTGGTATAATCCAATAGCCTCCATGTTAATTTATGATTTAAAGATTCTGTGATTGCCGATTCTATGATTTCATGATTATAAAATCATTTCATCACACCATCTTATTCCAGTTCTAATCTATTCAACTCAGAAATATAAGACAACAACTCCACCCGTCCCAATTTTGTTTCAGCAGAAGTAATAAACGCCATGGGCATACTTTCCCATGTATCTTTCATCTTTTCCTGATATTTGGCAATACAATTCATTCGTTCCGTGGTCGTCAACTTATCAGCCTTCGTGAAGACCATAACAAAAGGCACCCCGTTTTCTCCCAGCCACTCCATAAAATCGAGGTCAATCTTCAACGGATCGTGCCGGCTGTCAATCAACACGAAAAGACATACCATATTCTCCCGTTTTAAAATGTAATTCTTTATCATAGAACTGAATTGTCCTCGCTGAGATTTAGATGTTCTGGCATACCCATATCCGGGTAAATCCACCAGATACCATTCATCATTAATCAAAAAATGATTGATTAACTGTGTCTTTCCCGGACTGCCGGATGTCTTGGCCAGTTTACTGTGGTTCGTCAACATGTTAATTAACGAAGATTTCCCCACGTTCGATCTCCCGATAAACGCATATTCGTGTCTATCCGGATCCGGACACTTCTTCACATCCGTGTTACTTATCACAAAATTGGCACTCTTAATTTCCATCATTTTTCAATTTGAATATATAAACATTGAACATGTGAAAATGTAAAGTAAACTTTACACTTCCCATGTTCAAATGTACAAATTATTTTCTAGTCGCGAGAAGACGATCTATTGAAATTTCTCGGCTTTTTCGGATCACTTCCCGGTCTTCCTCTTCTCTTTCCACCACTCTTTTCTTCCCGACGTCCGCCACCTCGGCTATCTCGTTTGTCCCGATCTCGACGTTCCCGTCTTCCGGAAAACTCGCCTCGACTCCGGTCATCCCGACGACGTCCACTGTCCCGAGTCGGGATAGCCTTTATCTCCAATGGAATACCATTAAAGAGAACCTTGCTGAAATCTACGGCGAAATCAGATGCACTCTCCTCGTCAATCTCGAATTTAGTATCTGTATCAAAAATACGAATACCTCCGACACCAATCCCCCGACGACGAGAATATTTATTAATCAAGCCCATCAAATCACGAGGTGTCAGCCCGTCTTCCCGACCGACATTCAGCATAAACGTGCTGTACACAGTCTCTTCTCCACGTCCCCGACGGTCACGCCTATCTCCCCGATCTCCACGTTCACCTCGCTCAGAACGACCCCCACGGTCATCCTCGCTAATATTCAAATCAGCCGTATTCTTATACTTCTTCAGTAACTTACCGAACTCATAGGAAACCAAATGTTGGATCAACTCTTCTTTCGTCAGCTCTGCGAACTTTTCATACACATCCGGAGCATACAGATCCATATCCTCTTGATCCTCAGATGCTAGAATCTTATCTGCATAGAATGCCAACTGAGCCCGACAAATCTCTTCCCCTACCGGCACTTGCTTGTACTCGAACTTCTTTTTCAAAATACCTTCAATCCGACGCAATTTCCCTTTCTCTTTCGAGTGAATAATCGCAATAGAGATTCCTTCCTTTCCGGCACGTCCCGTTCTACCGCTACGATGCGTGTAACTCTCCACGTCTTCAGGCAAATTGTAATTGATCACGTGTGTCAGGCAATCCACATCCAACCCACGAGCTGCCACATCGGTTGCCACCAACACTTTCAGCCGTTTCGCCCGGAAAGCGTTCATCACGTTATCCCGCTGTGCTTGGCTCAGATCCCCATGTAATGCATCGCAATCAATCCCATCACGCTGCAAATGTTTCGCTATATCTTGCGCATCATTCTTCGTTCGGGTAAAAATAATAGCGTACATACTGGGAGAGCAATCCACAATTCGACGTAACGTCTCGTAACAATCTTTCGCACGAACCATATAATATTGGTGAGACACAGTGTCTGCACCCTGATTCTTTTTCCCCACGGAAATCTCCTTCTGGTTCACCAGATAATTCCGGGCAATCCGCTCTACCTCTTTCGGCATTGTCGCCGAAAACAAATATGTATTTTTATCCTTAGGCGTGTTACTCAAGATAAAGTCCAGATCTTCCTGGAATCCCATATTCAACATCTCGTCAGCCTCATCCAGCACGACAGCAAACACGGTCTCGATATTCAATGCCTTCCGGTTCAACAAGTCAACCAAACGTCCCGGAGTAGCCACAACCACGTGTACCCCCTTCTGTAATTCTTTCATTTGCCTTCTAATATCCGTACCCCCGTATACACAGGTCACACGAATATCCGGAAGATACTTTGAATATTTTTTCAAATCACTCCCGATCTGCATACACAACTCACGTGTGGGACTCAGAACCAATATCTGTACACTATTCCATTCCGGATTAATTTTCTGTAATAACGGCAATCCGAAAGCCGCTGTTTTTCCCGTCCCGGTCTGGGCTAACACAACCAAATCATTTTCTTCGCCCAAAATAACAGGGATGGCCTTCTCTTGTACCGGACTCGGTGTTTCAAACCCTAAATCTGCAATTCCTTTAAGAATTTCCCCGTCTAATCCTAATTCTCTAAATTTTTCCATTAAACTGTTTTAAATTACCCCCTTACAATTTCGGATTTAGTGATTTTTGATTTTAGATTCCTCCTCACAAGGCTAACGCCTCTATTTATAAACCGGAAATCACGTAATCGCTAAATCATTAAATCACTAAATCGCTAGGGTCTGTCTATTTTTAAATGTCTCCGTGTATACGCCGGAGTCGTTGCCAATTCTTCTACTTTTTCGGGTGACAGATCCGGTTGAAGCACAACCTCCGATTCCTTTAAAATGACCTGTACGTAATCCTTTACCCCGTCCTTGATTTTTTTCGTACGGGCAGCATCCACCGCCTCTTCCGAAACATCATTCACGGACGCAACTCCCTTCAAGGGTTTCGTGAACGTATTTTCCACGTCCTCCATGGGAAAGCCGGTAGCAATCACCGTCACGGAAATTGCGTCTTCCAGCGCCTCATCGGTTCCCACACCCCAGATTATAGCTGCATTATCACCTACTTCCTTAATCACGTAATTCGTGATTTCACTCATCTCATCCATCGTAATTTCATCCGTCCCGGATGTAATATTCAACAAGATGTCACTAGCTCCCAGTATATCGCTCTTATTCAGCAGAGGGCTATTCAAAGCCTCGGCAATCACCCGCTTCGCCCGGTCTTCACCGGAGGCTTTTGCCGCACCCATAATAGCAATTCCACTATCCGTCATCACCGTTCTCACGTCGGCAAAGTCGACGTTTATATATCCCGGTAACGTGATAATCTCCGCGATACCCTTGGCAGCAATATTCAACACGTCGTTAGCCTTGGCAAATGCACTCGACAATGTCTGCGATCCGAATATCCGTTGTATCTTCTCATTATCTATGATAATCAAAGAATCCACGTGTTCTTTTAATCTTTTTACCCCTTCACGAGCCTGATCCAAACGTTTCGGCCCCTCGAAACGGGAAGGTATCGTAACAATACCCACCGTCAGAATACCCATATCCTTGGCAACCTTGGCAATCACGGGTGCCGCACCGGTCCCGGTACCACCCCCCATTGCTGCCGTGATAAACACCATCTTCGTATTGGTACTCAACAACGCTTTTATATCATCAATACTCTCGTTAGCGGCAGCCTCTCCGATTTCCGGTCGGTTCCCCGCTCCCCGTCCTTCAGTCAGGGTCTTCCCCAATTGAATAATGGTCGGAATAGGACTATGTTCCAATATTTGCGAATCGGTATTACACAACACGAAATCCACGTCACAGATCCCTTGCCTGTACATGTATTCCACGGCATTACCGCCACCACCTCCGACTCCGATCACCTTAATAATCGGGGTAGTAATCTCAAACTGGTTAAAATTTATCAATCCATCTACCATGATCGTCCATTATTACATTTGTGAATCCCTATTCATATCCTCGTTGAACATATTCCCCAGCTTACGTTTGAACCAACTATCTACATCCGGCACCTCATTCTTTCCCCGTTTGCGCCCGTTCTCCAGTTCAAACTCCCGATCGTACTCCTCGATCCGTTTCCGATGAGTCTCCTCTTCCCGAACCGGTTCATCGTCATCATCGTCGTCAAACACGATAGCCCGTTGACGCTTCCCGACATCCCGCCTCTGTTCACCTCGCTGTTGGCGTAACCGACGACTTTCCTCCAGTTTTTGCTTGCGCATCCGCTCCTCTTCCTCCAACTTCCGGGCATCCACCGTCTGCATCTCCAAATCTTCCACGGTCTCCACCTTGAAAGAAATATTCGTCTTCTTTCTCTCGATCGGTGAACCGTTAAACCCGGTAGCAATCACAGCCACGTGCAACTCATCACCTAGAGCATCATCCTTACCAGCCCCCCAAATCACGTCCACATCGTTCCCGACCAACTCCTTCACGTAATCGGTAATCAAGGTAATCTCATCCATCGTGATCTCCTTACTACCGTACAACATATTCAACAATATATTAGATGCCCCCCGAATATCATTACTATTCAACAAGGGCGATTCCAATGCCATCTTCGCAGCCTCCAACGCACGATTCTCTCCAACCGACTCTCCGGCACCCATCAGCGCCACCCCACTATTCCGCATCACCACCTCCACGTCCGCAAAATCCACGTTCACAAATCCCTTCAACGTGATGATCTCCGCAATACTCTTAGCCGCAATCGTCAACACGTTATCCGCCATCTCGAACGCTTTCGACAACTTCAAATCCCCGTACATATCCCGCAACTTCTCGTTACAGATAATTAACAAAGCATCCACGTAATTCGACAATTCGTCAACACCCTCCATAGCTTGCTCCACTCGTTTCCGTCCCTCAAAACTGAAAGGGATCGTCACTATTCCGATAGTCAGAATACCTAACTCACGAGCTTGTTTGGCAATAATAGGTGCGGCACCCGTTCCGGTTCCACCTCCCATACCTGCCGTGATAAACACCATTTTCGTGTTACGCTCCAATATCGTTTTGATATAATCCAGACTTTCAATAGCCGACTGTTTACCGCGTTCCGGCAAACTTCCCGCTCCACGCCCCTCGGTAAGCTCCTTACCGATCTGAATACGATTCTTCACGGGACTAATCCGCAACGCCTGTATATCCGTGTTACACACCACGAACTCTACGCCCCGAATACCCTGACGGCACATGTGGTTCACGGCATTACTACCGCCTCCACCCACTCCGATCACCTTGATAATCGATTCTTCCTGTGGTGGAATGTTCACAACCAATAAATCATCTTCATTAAGCATAGCTGAAAGGTCTTATATCATTTATTCTTTAAAAAAATTACTAAACCATCCACCGGATTTAGGCTTTTTCACCTCCCGACGTTCACACTGCAACAGTCCCAAAGCCGTAAAATACGCCGGGGACTTCAAACTAGCCTCCCGATCCGCTTTAACACTTGCCACCTTTGCAAATCCGACCGAATGTCCCGACAACTTGGACAACAACACCTCGATCCCCGCCACCTGACAACCGCCTCCGGTCAACAAAATCCCGTCATCCAAATCTTCGTAGCAACCACTTTCCTGCATTTGGAAAATAGCCCCTTCCAACAACTCCTCCAAACGGGATTGCTCCACGTGTACCAAATCATGACTATCAATACAATACTTCGTATCGGGAATCATAATCTTCCGGTTCTTGCACGATGCCCGCAACGCCATACCGAACTCTTCTTTCAGCTTGCGTGCCTTCTCCATGTCATTAATCGAAAATGCTGTATTTATATCCCCATCAATCGTGCTGCATCCTAACGGCAACTCCTCGTCAAAATAAACAAGCCCGTCTTGGAAAACCTGTACTTTGATACTATCCGCCCCCAAATCAAGCAAAGCGAAATTAAACATATCCGATCCTGCCGTGATCATAGCCTTCTGCGCGGCCCCCGCCATCGAATAAAAATCTATCTTATCAACCCCTAGATTGGCAAACATATCCCTCAAATCCCTCAACTCACTACTCCTTGCCACGTACACGTGATAATGGACATCCAACCGTTTCGCCGTAACTCCCACCGGGTTCACCTCGCTCTCCTTATCCACGTAATAAGCGAACGGAACGACATCCACCACTTCCTCATCACCGGCCCCCACCACGCTCCGACACTTTTTCTCCATCTCCTGCAAATCCCCTTGATCTATACTCTTCGGACGGGAAAACTTGATATTCTCCCGGTCTTCAATCTGTTTCACCCACGCCCCGCTCAAAGCAACATTCAAAGCATCAATATGAACCTCATACTCGCTCTTAAAACGATCCAACAAACGCTGGATACATGCTTTTGCCCGAAGTTTATCAACAATTTTGCCCCGTTTAACTCCTTGTGAGGCAATACTTATGACACCGACCAAACGACAATCACTCCCGGACTTTTCTCCGAGAGCCATCACCATTTTTCCAGACCCCATATCCAAAGAAGCTACAAACCCCATAATATCTAATATTTTATTTTCTAACACAAACAACTTGGTTGTCAAACTTCAAATTGATCTCCTTGTAACGATTCCACCCTTTTTTCGTGATACCGTCCTTCAGAAACAACATCAACTTCTCCAACCTCGCCTCGCAATCATCCACCTTTCCCAACACGATCCGGAAATCCCCCACTTTAGGAATCATCACAACATCCTCGTTCGACCTCACAACCAGTTGTTCGATATACGCATCCCAAAATGGTTCATTCTTCAATTTCATCGCGAAAGGACCCAGTTTCTCGCAAGCGAATTTCTTATTTATATCACCGGTTGCTACAACAACCCTGGAAGTAAACTTAGAAGACAACGGCATCACTCTCCCGTCACGATCCACGTAATACCCTTCACCCGTTAGTACTCTCAAAACAGGTTCACGTTGCTGGATATTTACATGAATATAACCGTCTAAACTGTAGTAAACCTGAGCCGATTTAATCATCGGATTCTTGACAAGCACCCTTTCCAAACTATCTTTATTCACCGCCAATATACTTTTGTCCATAATGTCTCCGTACCCCTTCTTTATCGCCTTCATAACATCCTCCTCGTCGACAAACACGTTAACATCCGTATTTTTGACAGTCACCCGTACCCCTCTACATGTTACCTCCCCCGATTTTGTCGCCACAAAGGTAAGCACAATTATCAGGTATACAAGCAAAATGCAAGATAATATGTAAGGTAAAATGCGTTTCATCTCTATTCCCAGCCTACAAATTTAAAATTTCTAATTCAAATTCTCATCTCTTATCCATTACATCCAAACCTGTAACCCCGATCAGCAATCCGTCCCTCCAAACATCTCCGTGAAAATCGGAATAAAACGATCTATATCCCCGGCTCCCACGGTCATAAAAACTCCCTCCTTTACGTTCTCCTTCACATACTCCGGAAACTCTTCCTTCGTCACCCGCACGAATGGCACCGTCAGTTGCTCAGCAATCAAACCCGATGTCACCCCCGGAATCGGTTGCTCCCGTGCCGGGTAAATATCCAGCAGGATCACCTGATCCGCAAGATTCAAACTCTTCGCAAACTCCGGGTAAAAATCATTTGTCCGTGAGTACAAATGAGGCTGAAAAGCTACCGTCAACCTCTTATCCGGCCACATCTCCCGAATAGAAGAAAGAGACGCCTCAATCTCCCGCGGATGATGAGCGTAATCGTCAATATAAATTAATCGGTCACTCTTCGCATGTACGTCAAACCTACGAGAAACCCCTTTAAACAAAGGCAAAGCCACCCGAATCTCTTCCGGTGTCACTCCTGCATACAAAGCCACCGTGATTGCAGCCGTCGCATTCTCCACGTTCACCCGCCCCGGAAAACACATCCTCAAATCCCTTATCTCCACATCTTTCCCGATATAATCAAACAAGTAACTCCCGTTATCCACTCGCAACCGATCGGCATAATAATCCGCTTTCTCCCCGGCAGCATAATACCCGGTAATCGTTCTTTTTTTCAATTCCAACCCCTTACGTAAAAACAACTCACCTCGTGTCTGCAAGGCAAATTCCTCGAAAGCCTCGATCAAATGCTCGTGCGTCCCGTATATATCCAGATGATCCGCATCCATAGCCGTGATTACCGCAATCTCCGGATGTAAATGCAAGAATGAACGATCATACTCGTCCGCCTCGATCACCACATAATCCGAATCCTTATCAATCAACAAATTCGTGCCGAAATTAGAGGAAATTCCCCCTAGGAAAGCACTACATCCCACGTGCGAACGATTCAACAGAAAAGCCAGCATCGTCGTGGTCGTCGTCTTTCCATGCGTTCCGGCAATGCAAAGCGCTTTTTTACTATGGGACAAAAATCCCAGCACCTCCGCCCGTTTATGCAAAGCGTACCCGTTATCCCGGAAAAAACTAAGAATACGATTTTCCTGCGGTACCGCCGGGGTATATACCACCAACGTATGCTCCTTATCCCGGAAAACCTCCCGAACTCCCTTCTCGTCATCCTCGTAAGTAATCTCAAACCCTTCTTCGTCCGTCATTTTTCGTGTCAACGGTGACGGGGTCCGGTCATATCCTGCCACCTCGTAACCCATCACCTTAAAATAACGAGCCAATGCACTCATTCCAATTCCCCCAATACCCACGAAATACACCGCCTTTATATTCTTAATATCCATACCATGAATTTAAAATTTAAAATTTAAAATTTAAAATGGCAGACCATTCAATTCTAAATTTTACATTCTACACTTTAAACTATCTTCAATATTTCCCTCGCAATCATCTCATCCGAATCCTTCATTGCCAGCGTCAAGATATGCTCGGACAAACTTTTCCGTTCCCCATCATCCTGCAACAAGCGTTCCATCACCTCTCCCAAACGCTCCACCACCTCGGCATCCTTCACCATCACGGCAGCTTGTTTATTCACCAGCGCCATAGCATTCTTCGTCTGGTGATCTTCTGCCACGTTAGGCGAGGGTACCAACACCACGGCTTTCCCCAACAAGCACAACTCCGAAATCGTACCTGCACCCGCTCTTGCCACCACCAAATCAGCACAGGCATACGCCAAATCCATCCGTTTCAAAAACGGCATAAACTTCACGTTTTCCGGCATACGTCCCTTCAATTGTTCTTCCAGCTCCTTGTGGTAATAACTCCCGCACTGCCAAATCACCTGCACATCCTTCCACCCCGCAATCTTTTCCAACCATCTCACCATAGCCTTGTTAATCGACCCGGCACCCAGACTACCTCCGGTGACCAGCACCGTTTTCTTATTCGCATCCAGCCCGTAGAAAGCAATCCCCTCCACCCGTTCATTCACGGCATTCAACAAATCCTTCCGCACCGGATTCCCCGTAAATATAATCTTTTCCTTTGGAAAAAAACGTTCCATTCCCTCGTAAGCCACACAAATCTTGGCCGCCTTCTTTGCCAGCAACTTATTAGTTACCCCTGCATAAGAATTTTGCTCCTGTAACACCAACGGAATACCCGCGTTCGTGGCCACCTTTCCAATCGGTCCACTGGCATACCCTCCAACACCAACCACTACATCCGGCTTAAACTCCCGCACCACTCGTTTGGCCTTCTTCAAACTCCGCCATAAATTCCACAATACTTTCAGATTATTCAACGTCAGCTTACGTTGTAACCCTCTCACCGGTAATCCCACGATCTTATACCCGGCTTCCGGCACCTTCTCCATCTCCATCTTCCCCTCTGCCCCCACGAACAGAATCTCTATATCCTTATTCAACCGTTTCAGCGCATTCGCAATAGAAAGGGCAGGAAATATATGTCCTCCCGTTCCGCCTCCACTAATAATTACTTTCTTCATATCTCAAATATCTTCATGTTCAATTTTCCTCGTTCTCTTCTTCCTCGTTTATACCTTGAGCGGCCATCTTTAGTTTCTCCTTCTCTTCCCGTTCTCCCTCTTCCGAGAAAGTATGACTGACACTCAATATCATCCCGAAAGACGCACTCGTGAACAACAGAGAGGTACCCCCCATACTCACCAGCGGCAACGGCTGCCCGGTCACGGGGAAAAGTCCCACGCAAACCCCCATGTTAATCAATGCCTGAAACACGATACACAGCCCCAATCCGGCCACCAGAATCGCCGGGAACATCCTCGTGCAACGTCGCACGATCACCCCTACCCGGTACAAAATAATCAGGTAAAGCAACATCACAATCCCGGCCCCAACCAGTCCGTATTCCTCCACAATAATAGCAAATATAAAATCCGAATACGGGTGAGGCAAGAAATTCCGCTGCACGCTATTTCCCGGTCCCAGCCCCATCAATCCTCCTTTTGCCACGGCAATCTTCGCTTGATCCGACTGGTACGAATCGTCACTGTCCGTCTCGCTCGGGTTCACGAAATGCTCGATACGGCTTTTCACCGTCAGCAAACGTCCCGCCGACTTCAAATGTTTTTCCGGAACGATAAAAACAACCGCCAGCATCAGAATCATCAACCCCACGATCACCCCAATCAACTTCGCATACGTCTTCCAGTATAAACGACCGACAAACAACATCACCAAACAAACCCCGCCCAGCAACGCCGATGTCGAGAAATTCTCCATAAAAATCAAGAACAGCACCGGCACCACTAACGTCATTCGCCATAACACATTATTGCTACAACACTCCTCCGTTTGTTCAAAAGCAATTGCACGGGCACAGTACATAATAATCCCCAGTTTCGCCATTTCCGAAGGCTGGAACGTGAACCCGATTCCCGGAATCGTCACCCAACGCCCCGCATCATTCAACGTCGTACCCGCAAACTTCGCCCACAACAGGAATATCAACGACATCCCCAGCACGATCTTGGCAAACGAAAGGAAATACTTGTAGTGAAACGACTGCAATGTCAGAATCACCACCATACACCCGAACATCAAAAACAACTGTTTAATCAAATAATAACTGGTATTCCCTCCCCGCACACGAAACGCCAGACTCCCCGTCGAAGAATACACCACGATCAACGAGGCCAGCATCAACCCGATGACCACGTACCACAACGTCCGATCCCCCTTAAATACCACCTTATTCTTTAGATTCAACATACTGATTTCTCGATTTATGATTTAGCGATTTAGTGATTTAGTGATCTCCGATTAAGTGATTATAAAATCACCTAATCATTAAATCGGCAATCACAGAATCCTCTCGTCTTTCAACTTTTAGTTTTTATCTTTTAGTTTTTAACTTTTTCACCTTCTCCTTAAACATCTCCCCTCTATTCTCGTAATTCTTAAACAAGTCAAAACTAGCGCAACAAGGAGAAAGCAGAACCACATCCCCCTTCTCTGCCCGGCGATAAGCCACCTCCATCGTCTCATCCAGACTATGAGTATCCACCACCTCACAGATCGGCGAAAACGCCTCGATCAACTTCTTATTATCCACTCCCATACAAATCAATAACTTCACCTTCTCCTTCACCAAATCAAACAACACGCTGTAATCATTTCCTTTATCCGTTCCTCCCGCAATCCACACCACCGGAGCGTGCATACTATCCAAAGCATACCAAGCCGAATCCACGTTTGTTGCCTTTGAATCATTAATATAAGTAACACCATTCACCACGTCCACCGTCTCCAAACGATGCTCCACCTGCGGGAATGTTGTCAACCCCTTCCTCAAATCCTCATCACTCACCCCAGCCTTCAAAGCGGCTAATATTGCTGCCATCGCATTATACACGTTATGCCGTCCTTGAATCGTGATCTCCTGTTTGGCAATCCGGAACTCCCGATCTCCCCAGTGAGCCACCACAACATCCCCATCCATGTAAGCATTCACCCCGGCGTAATCCGAGTAAGTGAACCCGACTGCCTCCGGCACAATATCCCCCCGTTTCACTCTCTCCCGCACTACCTCGCAGTCATAACCATATATAAACAAATCCTCCTTCCGCATATTATTCAATATCCGGAACTTCGAATTCGCATAATTCTCAAATTTATAATCATACCGATCCAGATGATCCGGTGTAATATTCGTCAATATCGCCGTGTCACAACGGAATTGGAACATCCCGTCCAACTGAAAACTAGACAACTCCACCACGTACACCCGATGCAAATCGTCAGCCACCTGTGCCGCCAAACTATTCCCCACGTTCCCCGCCAGTCCCACGTCATACCCGGCCTTCTCCAATATATGATACAGCAACAAAGTAGTAGTAGTCTTCCCGTTACTCCCCGTGATACAATACATCTTCGCATCCGTGTGCCGTCCCGCAAACTCGATCTCGGAAATCACCTCAATTCCCTTCTCCCTCAGCCCCACGATCATCGGCAGCTTATCCGGAATACCCGGACTCTTCACCACCAAATCTGCGGCGAAAATGCGTCCTTCCGTGTGTTGCCCCTCTTCATACTCTACCCCCAATTCCTCCAACACACGCTTATACTTGTCGGCCAACTTCCCCTTGTCCGACAAAAAAACCTCATACCCTAACTTCTTTCCTAACTTGGCAGCTCCCGCTCCACTTTCTCCTCCGCCTAAAATAACCAACCGTTCCATCATTTTAGATTTTAAATCTTACGAATTAAATGATTTAGTAATTTCCGATTAGGAGATTCCCGCTCACGATCCAATACTCTTTTCAATCTCTGAATCATTAAATCGCCAATCACTGAATCTCTTTATTTTAAATTTCTTCTATCGTATTTTCAACGTCACAATCGTTATCACCGCCAGCGCGATTCCCACGATCCAGAACCGGGTCACGATCTTCGGTTCCGGAATCCCTTTCTTCTGGAAATGGTGATGTAACGGGGACATCAGGAATATCCGTCGTCCCTCCCCGAACTTCTTCTTTGTATATTTAAAATAGCTGACCTGCATCATCACCGACAAATTCTCCACGAGGAAAATACCACACAAGATAGGGATCAGCAACTCCTTATGAATCATGATTGCGAACACGGCAATAATTCCCCCCAGCGACAAACTCCCCGTGTCACCCATAAACACTTGAGCCGGAAACGAGTTATACCACAGGAACCCGATCGTCGCCCCGATAAACGCGGCAATAAACACCACCAGCTCCCCCGAATGTGGAATATACATGATATTCAAGTAATCCGCGTACACCATATTACCCGACACGTACGCCAGAATACCCAACGTCGCCCCCACGATAGCCGAAGTCCCCGTTGCCAGACCATCCAATCCATCCGTCAGGTTCGCCCCGTTCGACACCGCCGTAACAATCACGATCGTGATAATAATAAACACGATCCAACCGATCTCCTCGGCATAGTCCCCGAAAAGCGCCCCGAACCAAGCGTAATCAAACTCGTTATTCTTGAAAAAAGGTATCGTCGTCTTGGTCGATTTTATATCTTTCGTCAAAACGGTCTGGTTCGTCTCGGACACAAACCCCTCGTCCACCGTGCTGGTTACCACCCCGACTTCCGAAATGGAAACCTTCTCCCGGATCAGCACGTCATCGCTCACGTAAAGAGTTACCCCCACGATCAGCCCCAGACCCACTTGTCCGATCACCTTGAAACGTCCCTTCAACCCCTCCTTGTGCTTCCGGAACACTTTGATATAATCATCCAGAAAACCGATCAGCCCCAACCAGATCGTCGAAACAATCATCAACTGGATATACACGTTATCCAACCGGGCAAACAAAACCACCGGAACCAAAATCGCCAGCAGGATAATCACCCCGCCCATCGTCGGTGTTCCCTTCTTCTGCATCTGCCCTTCCAACCCCAAGTCTCGGATTTCCTCCCCAACCTGTTGCTTCTGCAAAATACGGATAATACGCTTTCCCACCACCGTGGCAATCAACAATGACAAAATCACCGCACAAGCCGACCGGAACGTGATGTATTGAAACATTCCCGCTCCCGGGAAATCAAACTGTTCTAAATAATCAAAGATATGATAAAACATGACCTACAACTTAAATATTTCCTTAATAACCTCTTTATCATCAAAATGATGTTTCACACCCTTTATCTCTTGGTAATCCTCGTGTCCTTTCCCGGCCACCAGCACAATATCTCCCTTCTTCGCCAACATCAACGCTGCACGGATCGCCTCCTTCCGATCGGTAATCGCCAGCACCCGGCTCGCCGCCTCGTCCGGCACCCCGGCTCGCATATCCTCGATTATCGCAACAGGTTCCTCGCTTCGCGGGTTATCGGACGTCAGAATCACCCGGTCACTCAACCGACAGGCAACCTCCGCCATCTCCGGCCGTTTCGTCCGGTCCCGGTCACCCCCGGCACCCACCACCGTGATCACCGTCCCCTCCTTCTTCAGCCCCTCGATCGTCGATAACACGTTCTCCAACGCATCCGGCGTGTGCGCGTAATCCACGATAGCCATCACCCCTTCCTTCGATAAAATGGTCTCGAAACGTCCCGACACCGGCACCAGCATACTCATCACGGGCAACAACTCCTCTTTCCCGAAATCCAACAACCGTGCGCTTGCGTAAACCGCCAGCAAATTATAAGCATTAAAATCCCCCACGAACCTCGTCCACACCTCGCTGCCGTCCAGTAGCAATAACGTCCCGTCCAGATGCCGTTCCAACGTCTTGCAGTTAAAATCCGCCATCCGCTTACAGGAATAAGTATATTTATGAGCTACCGTGTTCTGCAACATCACCATCCCGTTCTTGTCATCCCCGTTCGTCAACGCGAAAGCCTTCTTCGGCAAGCGGTCAAAAAACGCCTTCTTCGCCTCGATATACGCTTTAAAAGTTTTGTGATAATCGAGATGATCGTGCGTGATATTCGAGAAAATCGCCCCATCAAAATCCAACCCGCTAATCCGTCTTTGGTCAATAGCGTGCGAACTCACCTCCATGAAACAATACTCGCACCCGGCATCCTCCATCCGCCCCATCAGCTCGTTCATCTCCATCGCGTCCGGAGTCGTGTGAGTAGCGTGAACCCTCTCGTCCCCAATATAATTACACACCGTTGACAAAAGTCCCGCTTTCCTTCCCAGCAAACGCACCAGCTCGTACAACAGCGTCGCCGTCGTCGTCTTCCCGTTCGTCCCGGTCACCCCGACCACCTTCATCCGGTGGGACGGGTTCCCGTAAAAATTAGAGGCCATCACCCCCAGCGCCTCCGAAGAATTACCCGTCTTCACGTAAACTACCCCCTCTTTCAACTCTCCCGGCACCTCCTCACAGACAACCGCCACGGCTCCTGCCGCCACGGCCTTCCCGATATACCCGTGTCCATCCGCACTCACTCCCCTTTGGGCAACAAACAAATCTCCCTCTCCGACCTTTCTCGAATCGAAGTGTATCATCTTAACCTCTACATCCGGTCTCCCTTGCACGACCTCGCAGGCAACCCCGTCTAACAGCTCTCTTAAATTCATCTCAAAATATTAATTTTAGCTCCTATCTATTCAGTGACTTAATGATTTCCGATTAGTCGATTCTCTCCAATCAACACTCTTTTTAATCACTTAATCATTCAATCGGCAATCACAGAATCTTTTTCATTCTAAACTCTAAATTCTAAATTCTACATTATCTCAACTCAATATGTACATAACTCCCCCTTCTCACCTTCCCTCCCGGAGTCAACGATTGCTGGCTCACCGTACCGACCCCGCTCACCCCGACTTTCAGTCCGCTATTCTCCAACAAGTACAGCGCATCCCTCAGCCCCATTCCCTTCACGTTCGGCACCAGTGTCATATCCACACTCCGGGCTTTCAACACGAACTCCGTCCCCTCCTTATCCCGTGAAGTCATCACCCAATCGGCACGCTCCGCCTCATCCTCCGTCACGTTAATCCCCAGCTCGTCATATATCTCCAGAAAATCACTCTTCAACCCGTTCTGACTGATCGGCAGTGTCTCGTCCTTCTCCTCCTCGTCCTCGTTATTATCCCCCATCAACGATGCCATCGTGTAAATCTTATCGGCAATCTCCTTGAACACGCTACCCGAAACCACGTTTCCATAATACCCCACCGACCGCGACGGGTTATCCACCACCACGATACACGAGTACATCGGCTTGTCCGCCGGGAAATACCCCACGAAACTAGCCCGGTACTTCGGTTCGGAATTATACCCTTTCGACCCCGCAGCTACCTTTGCCGTCCCAGTCTTCCCCGCAATCTTGCAGGCCGCATTCTTCAAATTCTTCGCCGAGCCGTTCTCTACCACCCCTTCCATCATCTGTTTCATATAAGCCACCGTCTGCCGACTGCAAATATGACTACTCACCACCTCCGGTTCGAACCGCTCCACCACCCGGCTCCCGTTACGAATCTCCTTCACGATACGCGGTTTCATCCGTTTCCCGTCATTTGCCAGTGCATTATAAAAAGCCAACACCTGCAATGGCGTAATCTTCAACTCGTACCCGAAACTCATCCAGCGCAGCGTGGTACCGCTCCACGTCTTATCCCCCGGATACTTAATATAAGGATCCGCCTCTCCCGCCAACTCGATCCCCACCTTTTTATTCAACCCCATCGCGTACCACCGGTTCACGAACTTCTCCGGCTGTTGTCTGTAATGCTCATATACTAATTCCGTGATTCCGTTCAGCGAACGCTCGAAAATCCCCTGCACCGTCACCTTACCGATCGGCGACCTCGCCTCCTTCAACGTCACCCCGTTATGCGTGTAAATACCTTTTCCTAAGTCAACCGTGTCCTCCGGGTGAACATACCCGTCCTCCAACAGAGCCACCATCGTTGCCGCCTTGATCACCGAACCCGGTTCCGCGGCATCCCCGATAGCGTTATTCAACACCTCCCGGTACCCCGTCGCCGTCTTCGACACGTTCGCGATGGCCTTTATATCTCCCGTCTTCACGTCCATCAAGATAGCTGTCCCCGCACTAGCCTTGTAATGCTCCAACTGCCGGGTCAAAGCTCCCTGCACAATATCTTGACACTCCACGTTAATCGTCGTCACCACGTCATTCCCGTCCACCGGATCATCCACCGTCACCGAAACCCACCGTCCCGACATCATCTGCCTGATACTCCGTCCCGGTTCTCCCCGCAACTGTTTCTCGAAAGCCCCTTCAATCCCCACGCGTCCCTCGAAACTACCATCCTTCGCCTCGTTCAAGTAACCGATCGTCCGATAGGCCAAATCCCTGTGCGGCTGCAAACGCACGTTTTCCCGTTCCAGAATCAGACCGCTCTTCGTACCCCTTTCCCGAAAAATAGGAAATTTCTTAACCTCCAATAAATCGGTGTAAGAAATTTTCTTCTTGTTCACAAGCAAATAACGATTCGGCTTTGCCCCGTACTTTCCCTGCCACAACTTCTTCCGGTACTCTGCCGTCGGGGCGTCCTTGAAAAAGCGGGACAACATCATCGACAAACTATCCACCTTCTTCCGGAACAGCGTGTCCGGAATCGCCTTGCAATCCAGTCTCAGCGAATAATAAGGAACCGAACTCGCCAGAATTCGCCCGTCATCCGCATATATATTCCCCCGGTTCGGTGCCACTTCAAAATCTTTAAACGACACCGAACGTCCCATCTTCCTCCACTTATCCCCTTCCCATATTTGCACGTGCAGGGCCTTTATTACGATTAGGGCAGCAATCACCATCACGATCAGGTACACAAGTCCCAACCGCCCGGCCAATTCATGTTTTATAGATGCTGCCATGTTATAGTTAAAAATTAAAAGCTAAAAACTAAAAGTTCATACCCATCGTAAAACCTGATAGTCCTTAACCTGTTATTATATCTTTTATCTTTCATCTTTTAGTTTTTAGTTTTTATCTTTTAGTTTTCATCTTTCCAACTACCCCCACTAACTCCCCCTTGCACAAGGGGAAAAACCGCTTGGTAATCAACTCTCCCCCTGTGTAAGGGGGAGCCGGAGGGGGTAGTTTCTTCCACTTTTATCTTTTAGTTTTTATCTTTTATCTACCAAAATCACCTCGTGATTTTGGTAGGCGGTTCCTTACTCTGCACTAAATCCAACCCCGCCTCCTGAATCCGTTTTTCCACCTCCGAGGGAACACTGATCCTCATCAACTCCGAGGCTGTCGTGATCGACTCGAAACGCAACTCGCTCAACTCCTTCTCCATGCTCACCTTCTTCATGTACAACTTCTCCGTTGCATACCCGTTAGCGATATAAACGATTCCCAAAAAAGTCAGGAAAAGAATAAACCCGATGTTTTTACGCAACACGGTATCCGCCAACAAACGCCCATCCAGCAACTCCTTCATCGAATCCCCCAGCACCTCCTTCTGTTCCTGCAACGGTGGCACAAAATCCTTTACCTTCTTTTTCTTAAACCACATCATTCAATTCATTTAAAATTTAAAGTTTAAAATGAAAAAGATTCCGTAATTGCCGATTCGATGATTGGGTGATTAAAATCACTTCATCAATCACTCAATCACAAATCACCTAATCACTTAATCATCTTTTCGTCTTTCCGTTTTTCCGCGATCCGCAACTTTGCACTTCTCGCTCTCGGGTTTCTCTCGATCTCCTCTTCCGACGGCACGATCACCTTCCGGTTCACCAACTCAAAATTCCGTTTCACGTGACCATAAAAATCCTTCTCCACCTTCCCCTCGAAATTACCGCTCTTCAAAAAATTCTTCACGATCCGGTCTTCCAACGAGTGATACGTGATCACCACCAACCGACCACCGGGACGCAACGCCCGCTCCGCCTCCTTCAACATATCCTCCAACGCCTCCAACTCTCCGTTTACCTCGATACGCAAAGCCTGATACACCTGCGCCAAGTACTTCTTCTCCTTCTGTTTCGGCACGCAGGGAGCGATCACCTGCAAAAACTCCTCCGAGCGAGTGATCATCTTCTCCGTCCGGGCCTTCACGATCAGGTCAACCAACCGTCTCACGTTATCCACCTCCCCGTAGTTCCTGAAAATCCGGGTCAAATCCTCCTCGCTATATGTATTCAGAATATCCGTGGCCTTTAGTCGGCTCCGCTGGTTCATCCGCATGTCCAACTCTGCGTCAAACCGGAAGGAGAACCCCCGCCCCGCCTCGTCAAACTCGTGCGACGACACGCCCAAGTCGGCCAGAATCCCGTCTGCCTCGTCGTACCCGCAGTACCTCAAGAAATTCCGCAGATACCTGAAATTATGATTCACGAAAATAAACCGACTATCATCCGGCACGTTAGCCAGCGCGTCGGAATCCTGATCGAAACCGATCAGGCAACCATCCTTCAATCGTTTTAATATCTCTCTCGAATGACCACCGCCCCCGAAAGTCAAATCAAGATACACCCCATCCGGATCAATATTCAACCCCGAAACGGACTCTTCCAACAATACCGGCACGTGATACATGGTTACACAAATTTAAAGTTAAAAAATAAAAACATAAACATCTCGTCGATAGGCAATTAATCCATCAGCCCTACAAACCGATTTGCGACGTCAAAAGTACAAATTCATCCGTATTCATCGTACTCTCTTCATACTTTATTTTACCCCAAATCTCGATTTTCGAATCCTGCCCTACCATCACGATCTCATCTCCTTCGATACCGATACTATCCAGCATCTTACGCGGAATCAACACGCGCCCGTTCCCGTCCAGTTCCACCTCCTGCGCCCCCCGGAAAAACTCCCGAAAAAAACGCACCTGTTCCCGGTTAAACTGGCTCAACTTCTCCCTCAATCCCGCGATCAACTTCAACCACTCATCCTTCGGGTAAACGTCAATACATTCATCGAAAATATTCCGCCGCATCACAAACGACACCTCTCCCGCCGCCTGCATTTCCTTCCGGAAAACAGCCGGAACAACAGCTCGTCCCTTGCTATCTAGCTTGCATGTATAATCTCCAATAAATGACAACATATTACTTCCCTAATTTGTGATGTAAAGTTATAAAATTATTTCCCACTTTAAACCACTTTCCCCCACTTTTTTATAACAAAAACAACAATACACTAAAAACCATGTATATAGATCACCATATTATATTCAACAAAACGAAAAGTATAAATTATAACAATTATACATTCATCAAGTGTGAGAATATAATATCACCACACATCATCAAATGAAGAAAGGATGAATACCTAAGATAATCACCAGATAATTATAGAGTAAAAACCTATTAACTTCGATACAAACACACTCATGAACGTCTTTGATACGTCTTTGTAACGAAGTTGATACGTCTTTAACCCCTAAGTACATCGAATATGCAACGGGTAAACACCGTGTATTATCCTGAAAAAAGTTTACAATAAACCCGTGTCAGAACCACGAAATTCTTACTCCACAATATTCACCACTGGAACACTAATTTCATCTTCTATCCCGATCATTGCATTCACAAGAAACACCCTCCGGAAATAGCGAATATCCTCCACCCGAATCGGACACGCCTGAATCCTCCCCTCGTCCAACAAACTCTGCCGCCTAGTCCCCTCAAGCAAACAAGTCTCCGGCGTGTAAAGGCCGCCACCCGCATCCTCGAACACCACGTTCGTAAAAGAGGTATCGGTCACCCACCCATCCCGCACGATCAACACGTCATCACACTCTCCCCGCTTTTCCAGCAAACGGGCAAACACCGACCGATCCGTCGATTTGTAGCGGTAATCCACACCATCCCCGTTCACCAGTCGTAAACTCCTGATCCGCCTCATCACGTAAGGCTGAAAACTCACCTCCCGGACCTCCGAATCATACACCACCCGGCACTTCACCAACCCGGAACACATCGTGGCCGGAATAACCATCCGCCCGACCTCCCACGCGAGAGGCTTCCCGAAAAAGGCCTCCGCCGTCACCCTAGCCCTTCGCTCGTGGGCTTCCAGATTATAAAACTGCCCGTCCAGCACCTTGATCGTCTCGATAAAACGCTCCATAACAAATTATTTAAATCACTTATCAAACGGAAGATACACCTTTGCCAGCACCTCCTCGTACTCCGCCCGGCACTCACTGTTAATCGTGATTCCCCCGCCACTACGGAAATAATACCGCCCGTCACGCACCTCTATATAGCGAATCATCACCGCCGAATCCAACCTCTTCCCGTCAAAATACCCGAAGACACCCGTGTAAAACCCTCTCCGTTCACCCTCTGCCCGGGCAATAATACGTAACGTCGAAGGTTTCGGCGCACCCGAAATAGACCCGGCAGGCAACATCCCGAAAACCACCTCCCCCAAACGGGAATAATAATCCCCCGTCAACCGTCCCGTCACCTCCGAACTCACTTGGAGAATCTCCCCCCGGCTCACCCGCAAACGATCGATATACCGGAAACGCCGCACGTCCACCCGTTCCGCCACCCGGTTAAGATCATTCCGGATCAAATCCACGATCGTGTTATGCTCCGAACGCTCCTTGTAATCCTCCAGAATCACCCGCCCCGCATCAGGCACCGAGGCATCAATCGTTCCCTTCATCGGGTAAGAAGAAATCACCCCCTCATCCACCCGCACGAAAATCTCCGGCGAGAAACAGACAAATCGCCCCGGAACCAACAAACGGTAAGGCGACCAGGCCCGGTGGAAAATCTCTTCCAACGTCCAGTCCGTCTCCAACCCCGTCGCCACCGTCAGGTTCAACAAAAAAGAATCGCCCCGAGCCAATCCCTCCCGCACCGCGGCAAACTTCTCCCGGTAAGCCTCGTACGCCACCGGATTCGGGGAAAACACTCGTTCCAACACCTCCCCCGACATTTCTTCCCTCACCGGAGAATTAGTGACACCCCCGGCCTCGAAAAGAATCTCTTGCTGTCCCAACGGGTCGGACACGAAAAAGCCTTCCGACAACTCGAAATCAACACCGAACAAAAACGGTTCCCGCCGGGCTCCCGCCTCGTTCATGCACACCCGAACCTCGTTTGCAGTAATCATACTCATAACCCAAAAAACGGTCAGTGGCCCCGACCCCTCACGTAAAAGAAATGTTTTAAAAACAAAGGTTGCTCCTCACCCGGAGCATTATAAAAACTCTCCAAGAAACGATTGAACGGCTGCCGTCCCTCCGCGGCATAACGCACCGCGTCATCGGTAATGTCCTCGAAAGTAATCGTCACGTCACGCCGAGGCACGAAAAACAGCAAATTCGCCAGCACGTAAAAAATCCCTTTCAGATAAGTCCACGCGAAATTCGGCGAGCGCCCCGTCTTGGCCCTTGACCACATACTCCCCCACAACCCCCGGATACGCATACCCACAACACGCGTACCCTCCGGCAACTGGTGGCACACCTGCCAAGCCCCCTGTTTGTTCCCCACACGCTCCAACCCGCCATTCGTCAACTGCCCGGCCGGGTAAAGCAACACGTTATGCCCCGCCACCAAAGCATCAATCACCACCCGGTTCAACCCCGCCACGATCTCCACCCCCCGGCGGCTCTTCTCCAAATCCGGTACCCGCACCGCGTTCATCAAGTGCAATACCTGAGCCACCAACGGGATCTTAAAATACCCTTCCGTCACCAACGGCGACACATCCACGTAACGCAACAACTGAGAACAAACAATCTGCGGATCGACCGACGCCTGATGATTAGGCAAAAACAACGTTGCCCGCCGCTCGGCCAGTAACCCCGCCCCCTCAAGGCGCACCCGGTAACGGGCGCTCAAAACACCCCGGTAAAAGGCCGCCACTACCTTTTTATAACCCATATCTAACTCTTTAATCTAAACTTCTTAAACCTTACCCTCACCTCCTCCACGCACGAGAACAAAACAATCGTGATCGCGAACGTCAGCACGGCAAGAAAAATAAACACGTACTTCGTGTCGAAAAACATCGTCATCCCCCCGAAACACCCCGATGCCATCAACATGAACAGAAAAGTGATCAGGTTCGAGTAAGCCAGCATATCCCCCAGCTCCCGCCCCTTCACGTTCGCTTGAATCCAAGCATCCAGCGGCACCTTGAACATCCCGCTGAAAAACGCGGCGAGGAACACGAGTACACCGAACGTCACCCCGTGAGCGTCAAAAACGAATATCGCCAGCAACGTCAATCCCGTTGTGATCCCTCCATACGGCACCAATCCCAACTCCACGTCCCGACGGGACAACACCCCGGCAAGATAACATCCCGCCCCGATTCCCACGGCAGCCAACGACATCACGATACCCGTCTCCGAATCGTTCATCCCCAAATCCGAACGGCAGTACACGATAAGCACCATTTGGATCATCGAACCGATAAACCAAAACGTGGCCAGTCCCACAACCACCAGATTCAACCCCTTGAACGCCAACGCCCGCACGAACATATCTTTCACAAACTTCACGGGATTCAACGTCTCGTGGCTCTCCTTCATCGGTTCGCTCTCGTTCGCTCGAATCGTCAGACTCGACAACCAACCGAACAACGCCACCCCGAACAGGATCACGCACAGCACCGGGATCGTCACGCTCTCCGACAAAAAGGCCGCCATCAACGTCCCTGTCAGAATACCCACGAAAGCGAACATCTCCATAGCCCCGGAACCGTAAGAAATCCCCTCTTCACCCCCGATGTCACGAATCAGCCCGTACTTCGAAGGAGAAAACAGCGCACTCTGCAACCCCATCAACAAAATGGACGACAACACCAGTCCCGTCGAGTGCGTCAAGAACCCGGCCGCAGCTACGACCATAATCAGCATCTCGGCAAACTTCGCCCAAACCACAATCTTTCGCTTTTTATATATCTTCGCCAATCGTCCCGCCAACGGGGAAAACAGCAAATACGGTATCACCAATGCCGCCGATGCCAGCGTCACCACCATCGACTCGTTCTCCTTCCCCACCCAAGCAATGCAAATAAAACACGCCAGCGTCTTCAGGAAATTATCATTCAAAACTCCCAGATAATTCGTGAAAAACAGGGAAAACCAATTCTTTCTCTTCGCCATAATCACAACTTATATGATAAAACACAACAGCCAAAAGTAGTTTATTTTCCCCCGAATTCCTACTTTCGCGGGAGAAAACAGGTCATCCACCTCACAAAGAAAGCCACGGCATGGAGAATTCAAAAATAAAAAATATACTTGTCATTGATAATCATGACTCGTTCGTCTATAACCTCGTCCAAATCCTCCGGGAAAACGAACACTGCCAATTCGACATCGTTTATAACGACCAAATCGACTTTTCCTCGCTCAGCCGCTACGACAAGATCCTATTATCTCCCGGACCGGGAATTCCAGCCGAGGCCGGAGAACTTCTCGCACTCATCGAGCATTGTAAAAACACTCACGACATCCTCGGTGTATGCCTCGGCCACCAAGCCATCGCCGAATCCTTCGGTGCCAGCTTGCAACAACTGCCTCTCCCCAAACACGGCCACGAAAGTCCCCTCACAATCGTCGATCCCACCGACATTCTCTACCACGGCCTCACCTATCCCGTGCAAGTAGGACGGTACCACTCATGGATCGTGAACCCTCACACACTCCCCTCATGCCTCCGCATCAGTGCCCTCGACGAAGAAGGTCACATCATGTCCTTCTACCACACAACCCTCCCCATCCGAGGCGTTCAATATCACCCCGAATCCATCATCACCCGCCAAGGCTGCCAAATAATTAACAACTGGATAAATGAATAAAAAAGTTTATAAGGTTTATAAAGTTCATAAGGTTCATAAAGTCACGGGTGTCCTTCGGACAATGTTTTAAGGCAGTTCAAGCTGCCGTTGACAAAGCGCCCCGCAGGGGTCCATAAACCTTATGAACCTTATAAACCTTATAAACTTTATGAACCTTATAAACCCCAATCATTTGCCCCCGCAACCGGAATCTAAAATCCCCTCACCCTTTTCCCCACGTACAATGGCCTTGACGCCGATTTTCCCCGATCGAAACCGAACCAGAATTCCTCCTTTTCCCCCGATAAATAATACACCCGCATCACACTCTCGTATTCCCCCATCACGTTCACCACATCCCCCGGAACATCTTTACTCCACGGTTTCAGCCGCTTACTCGGTTCCTTAGCAAAAGGAATCCCCGCAACAATCCACGCTACCGAAATATCAGTCAGAAACATCGGGTACCGTTCCTCGCAAAACTCGTACAGCAACGCCCCCCGTCGTTCCAAACTAAGCGGTTGCTCCAACAACTCCCGTTCCTCCATCCAGCGTAGAAAATCCGACAGGAAACATTCATCATGCCCGATCAACTTACGGGTCACTTCCTGCCATGCCAAAGCATTATAAAAACCATCCAGCAAACGAGACAACAACCGGGCTTGACGCAAATCCTCCACCGACATCGCTTTCGTCTGCAACACCTCGTACGGCACGTCCGGGGAATAGACAATTCCCAAAACCTCTGCCTCCGCACGCATCGCCGTTCCGGGTAATAATTTCAACAACTCCAACTGGATCTCTCCCGTTCCGAAACCAGCCAGCACCCGCACATCCTCGATCATCTGTTCTAAAGAATATAGTGGTAACCCGGCAATCAAATCAGCGTGTACCACCAAATTAGGTAATGACGCCAAATAACGCAGCCCATCCAAAGCCGCCTGCAAATCACCGATTCGCCGACAAGCCTGTAACACATTCTCCCGTAAACTTTGAATCCCCGCCTCCAGATGCAACAACCCGGCAGGCAACTCCCGCAACAACTCCTTCACCTCATCGGAAAGCAACGCCGGATGAATCTCCAAATGAAAACGCATCCCCGGAGCAAACTCCCTGAACAACTCCAGCAAACGGATCGCCCTCTGGGAAGACCCGTTAAAAGTACGATCCAACAACCGAATATCCCGAATACCATGATCCCGAATAACAGTCAGGCGTTCCCGAATACGCTCCACGGACAACACCCGCACGGGTTTCTCCGCCCCACTCACGCAAAAAGCACAAGTATTAAAACACCCTCTCGTCGTTTCCAACTGCACGAAAGGCTTTGTCCAATCGAAAAAACGACTATGTTCCGGAATCATCAACTGATCGAACTCCATCACCCTTGCCAATCCCCCATCATGATACACACCCTCCGCATCCAACCAACACAGCCCCACAACCTCATTCCACCGGGAAGGACAATCGTACACCCCCAGCCACTCGTGAAATCCCAACTCACCTTCTCCCCGAAACACGCAAGCCACATGCCGATTCCGACGCAAATACTCCTCATTATCCCCCAACATCTCCGGTCCCCCGAATATAATGGTACATTCCGGTAACAACGCCTTCACCCGAGCCGTGATCTTCAATAACACCTCATGCGTGAACAACCACGCCGTCGCCGCCACCACATCGGGCCGGGCCGCCACAATCTCGGCCACCACACTCCCCACATTTGAATTGATCGTCGCTGAAACCTTCCTCCATTCCACATTCCCCTCCTTTCCTTCCACTTGAGCATGAATAGCCGGAAGAGCCAATGAAGAATGAGCATACGAAGAATTCAAATCCAACCAAAGAAGTAACATAACAATTTCTATTTTAGTGTTCGCCTCCGGCGAGTTACAAGTACCTTTCCCCCTCTCCTTCCCTACCCCGCAAAGCTAACGCTTTTTCCATAAGAAAAAAAGTTCCAGAACAACACAAAAAAGGAACTGTCCCAAAAGTCATTTTATTTCAAAAAACTCCTCCGTCACTTCGTGCCACCTCCTCTATAAACAGAGGAGGAGCTGGTGACTCCTCCCGAAGACAGGGAGTATTTCAGCTCTCCCTCTGTTTATAGAGGGAGTACCCCGAAGGGGGGAGGGAGTTTAAGAAATGACTTTTGGACAGTCCCTCTATTTAAATAACTTGTAACCTGTAACCCGTTAACTTGTAACGGCAGAATCCTATTCTGCCTGTTTATGCAAATGCACATCCAACTGTGGGAACGGAATATTCAGATTCTCCTCGGCGAACGTCTTGTACACCTTCTCGTTCATATCAAAATAAACACCCCAGTAATCCCCGGCGTTCACCCAAGCACGAACCACGATATTCACCGAACTCTCTCCCAAAGAAGTCAAGGCAATAAAATAAGCCGGGTCCTTCAACACACGTCCATCCGCATCCAGTAAACGGGCAATCACGGCTTTCGCCTTCGTGTAATCATCCCCGTAAGCAATTCCGAACTCCCAATCCACACGGCGAGTAGCCTCCCGTGAATAGTTTTTCATCAACCCCGTTGACAAACCGCCATTCGGGATAATGATAATCTTATTATCGGGAGTCGCCAGAATCGTGTTAAATATCTGAATCTCCCTCACCGTACCACTCTGTCCCTGAGCCTCAATCGTATCTCCAACCTTAAACGGCTTGAACAACAAAATCATTACCCCTCCGGCGAAATTCTGTAACGTACCGCTCAATGCCATACCAATGGCAACACCGGCAGATGCAAACAAGGCTATAAACGAGCTGGTCTCGATACCCAACACTCCAATCACCACGATAATCAACAACAACGTTAACGTGATATTCACCAAACTCTTCACGAACGTAGACAAAGAAGCCTCCACATGACGTTTTTCCAATATCTTCGCCAACAACTTGTTCAATCGCCGGACAATCCAGCGTCCCACAAGGAACACCACGATAGCCAACAAAATCTTAGAACCGACCGATATTCCCAAATCGATCATCTTAGTTAAGAACACATCTAATGACACATTAGAAGGACTTGTCAATAATTCTTCCATACACCTAAATTTATATTAATGATTAACAACTTATATCCGCCTCCAACATCATACGACATTTCTCTTGAACATCCGGCAGGAAACGATCGAACAACTCCTGTAACCGATCCTGATTCCTCTCGAAAAAGACGATGGCCGCCTCCGGATCAACTCCCAGATTCTTGTACTCCACCATGATTTCCAGCGAACGTTTAATCCCGGAAAGGGATGCATAACGCACCAACCGATTTGTCAAGATAAAATGCCAAAGGAACCCTTTAAACCGCTCTGGCAAATGACGATAATTCAAGACTAACGCCCCATAAAAACCACAAGCAAACCATCTCAATGACCGTCCGGAATAACGTCGAAAATCCCTTGCCAGTAAATGATCAAAATAAATATCCGTCAAAACGCCGGAATAACGTCCGAAATCACCTCGCAACATATCTATCGCCTCCCGAACTACAGGATGATGATCCGTGTAATGATCAATCTCCCGGTGTAACAGAATTCCCTCCCGAAAACCCGACGGATAATTCTCGTAAGTCCGCCCCTTAACAGCATCCCCAACAAAGTTCCCGATCTGAACTTTCCGATTATTTCCCGAGAGGAATATATGTGCTAAATAATTCATTCCTTGGTTTACGTTTTTACCCTATAACAAGTTTCAAGTTTTTCGGACTTTTTTTAACACCGATCTAAAAACAAAAATAACAAAAAAGACGAACCCTTCTCCCGAATTCTCTATCTTTGTTGACATTATTGGTAACTAATTGAATATGAATAGAACATTTAAATTTAACACGTTATATATCGGGATTCTTTTACTGACCCTCGCCTTTTCGTCCTGTACCTCATCCAAACAACTCGCTATCCAAAAAAGTAAAACCGCACAGCTATCCCGTAAATTAGGATTCACGGTGAATCGGAAAGATGATCTACCCTTACTGGAAGAAGTCAGTCGATGGCTAGGAACTCCCTATCGGTATGGTGGAACCACTCGTACGGGTGCCGATTGTTCGGGATTCGTGGGAGCCGTGTATAAAAACGTTTACCACAAATCCCTACAACGCACAGTCGTTAATATCTACAACAAGGACTGCCAGCGCATCGGGAAACACCGTTTGAAACCGGGTGATCTTGTCTTTTTCAATTTCTCCAAGCGGAAGAAAAGACCCCTCAACCACATGGGAATCTACCTCAAAAACGGTTACTTCGCTCATGCCAGCACATCAAAAGGTGTCATGGTCAACCACCTAAGCGAAAATTACTATAAAAAAGGGTGGCGTAAATCCGGCAGAGTATGGTAATACGATCTGCCGGAATAACCTTTATTGCCCCCTCATTCATCATCACTATTTTTGTCATAGTATTTCTGTTTCTTCGCTAGTCGATCGAGAGCCTTAGCAATCCTAGTCACTCTTACCTGATCAGTCTTTGCAGCATAAATCCATTTAATATAACAATATTGCTCGTTCTCATTCAGCGAATTAAAGAAACACAACGCTTCCGGTTCATCCTGCAAGCACACCAACAAGTCCTTAGGAACTTCCAACCTCTCGTCATCAAGATACAGAATGACGTGTACATAATCCCCCGCTTCCTTTTTAATCTTCTTACGGATCTCTGATTTGACAGAAAGCCCCAACATCCCATTCCCCATTGGCATTAAATGATGCTTTTTAAACTCAACCCCATCAATACTTCCTTTCACTTTCACCCAACCAAAAGGGGAATGTTTATCCTGTGGTATTTCGGGAATTACCGTATAAGTCCAACCTCCCTTACCGGGAGTTTTTTCAAGCAAATACAACTTATCTACTAATGGCCTTTCCATCTTGTCATTTCGTTATATTCAATACTATCAAACAAACAGATTCACGTTTGCATCCTCCGCCCGCTCTAGATAAGTCGCCACACCGCCAACATTCACCCCATCAATCAACTCCTCTTTCGTGATCCCCATCACGTCCATGGACATCTGGCAGGCAATGAACTCAACCCCATTGTTCCGGGCCTGTTCAATCAAACTCTCCAACGAATCAATTTGCTTATTACGCATCACCTTCCGCATCATCCGGGTTCCCATCCCCATCATATTCATCTTCGATAAAGACAACTTACGACTTCCAGCAGGCATCATCATCCCGAACATCTTGCCCATCGTGTCTTTCTTCACGGCATCGGCACGCTCTTTCCGGATCACATTCAACCCCCAGAAGGTGAAAAACATCGTTACCTTCCGCCCCGTCGATGCCGCCCCGTTCGCGATAACAAACGACGCCAACGCCTTATCCAGATCATCACTGAACACGATCAGCGTCTTGTTGTTCCCCGCCCCTTCCTTCACCACGGGACAAACTCCTGCCCCTTTCTCCAACACGGCCGTAATTATACCCTTTTCTTCCTTCACATCCACCAACTGGTTTCCCGTCATCTTCGCCCATGATGCCACATCCCGGGAAAACCCCTGATCGGTCACTTTAATCTCCAAACGTTCCCCAACCTTCAATTGCTCCATCCCACCCTTCAACTTCATCACGGGTCCCGGACATTGTAAGCCGCAAGCATCTATCATGAGGGATTTCTTCTCCACCACTTTCTCCGGAGCTTTCACTTCCACCGGCTTTTTCGGTTCCGGTTCCGAATATTTTATCGGATTACATTGTTCCGCCATCGCTGTTGAATACGTCTTATAACCTCCATTCAAGTTCACCACATCATAACCGTGTTGCATCAATACCCGGGCTGCAATATACCCCCGTAATCCGATGGCACAGAACACCACGATTGTCCGATCTTTCGGCAATTTTTGGTATTCTCCCCGTGAACCATCCAAGGAAATATTCACGGCTCCCTCGATACTTCCCATCGCAAACTCCTCGGCCGTACGTACGTCCACCAGCATCACTTTGGATCGGTCCATATCTTTCAATTCCCGCCAACTAATCATCTTCACTTTCCCACTCAACATATTATCCGCCACAAAACCTGCCATATTCACCGGGTCCTTCGCTGATGAATAAGGTGGTGCGTATGCTTGTTCCAATTCCATCAAATCATAAATTGTCCCACCATTCCGAATTACGGCTGACATCATTTCCAACCGTTTATCCACCCCATCAATACCCACGGCTTGGGCGCCCAGCAACTTCCCATCTTCCGGTGAGAAGTTAATCTTTATATCCATCATAATCGCCCCCGGATAATACCCGGCATGAGATGCACCATGCACGATGGCCTCTTTATAAGGAATTTGCAGACGATCCAACATCTTTGCTGACAACCCGGTTGCCCCCACAGTCAAGTCGAAAACCTTGGCAATGGCTGTAGTGATAGAGCCTTTATATTTTTGATGATTGCCATTCACCACGTTGTCCGCACAGATACGTCCCTGTTTATTGGCCGGTCCCGCTAAAAACGCCAGCGCTGGACGACCACTCACCGGGTTCGGGAACTCGATTGCATCACCCACAGCATAAATATCCGGCTGAGAAGTCTGTAAAAATTCATTTACCTTAATTCCTCCCATCTCCCCAATCTCCAATCCGGCCTCACGTGCTAATTTCACATCCGGCCGTACCCCGATAGAAAGCACTACCATATCAACTCGCAACACCAACCCGCTTTTCAACACCACGTCAATACCACCCTCCACAGGCCGAAACGCTGTTACTGCCTCCTGTAAATGAAGCCCAACACCTTTCGACTTAAAATGCTGGTGTACCGCAGTAGCAATCTCGTAATCCACCGGAGTCATCACTTGATCTGCCATTTCCACGACCGACACTTGAATCCCATATTCATGCAGGTTCTCCGCCATCTCCAACCCAATAAATCCGGCCCCCACGATCAACGCCCGTTTCACGTCATGCTCCTCGATATACCCCTTCACCCGATCCGTATCATTCACGTTACGTAAGGTAAAAATTCCTTCCGTGTCAATCCCCTCTAACGGTGGACGAACCGGAGCCGCTCCCGGTGACAAGATCAATTTATCATATGTCTCTTCATAAAGTCCTCCCGAATCCAAATTATGGACCGTGATTGTTTTCTTTTCCGGGTTTACACGCTCCACTTCCGAACGCACCCGAGCCTCAATATTAAATCGTGCGGCAAAACTTTCCGGTGTTTGCACGAAAAGTTTCTCCCGCTCGTAAATCACCTCCCCTATATAATAAGGTAAACCGCAATTGGCATAAGAGATATAATCACCTCTCTCGAACATAATAATTTCAGCACTCTCATCGAGTCTACGCAAACGGGCTGCCGTTGAGGCACCACCCGCCACACCACCAACAATCAGATATTTCATACACGCTTAACTTTTAGAATTATATATATTTTTCAATTATTTCCTGTAACTGTGATGCTTGGACCACCCCGCTATTATTCCACAACACCTTTCCCTGTTTAAACAACATCAACGTGGGCACCGACTGGATATGATACAAGTACACCGGTTGCCGGTTAGCTGGCACATCCACGTCTATCTTCAAGATGATCACCTTATCCCCCAGCCTCTTTTTCACATCCTCCAAAATCGGATGCATCATCTTACACGGCCCACACCACGTGGCAAAAAAGTCCACCAATACCGGCTTTTCTCCATTAATCAACTCATTGAATTTATCCATAATATCACATTTTAATTTATATTACTTATAACGTCCGTTCCCCCGTAAAGTTCACGGACTTACTTCGTGCATTTCATCATGCACCGCATGGCCTCCGTGACATGATCACTCGCCATACTATAAAAAGCATTACGCCCCTCCCGCCGAATCAACAGGATTCCCTTTGCTTGCATATCTGTCAGATGATGCGAAATCAACGCCTGACTACATCCCATCCGGTCACATATATCCGACACGCTCATCTCACCGTTTTTCGAGAGCAAGCATATAATTTTCAACCGATTCGGGTGTGCCACCGCTTTCAACACGTAAGCTAACTTTTCCAATTCTTCTTGTGTAAAACATTCTGTTTCCATATTCTCCTTTTTTGAACATACAAATATATAAACATACATTTGAATATACAACACTATAAAGAATATTTAACACACCCCATTTGCCTTAAATATCTCTCCATCTTCAAAATTTCTACAATATTCCCTCCTAATTTTGTCACAAAAAAACAATATACAATAAAGTTATCTCGCTAAAATCCGTAATTTTGTAACCGACAAATGATCATTGACTTATGTGGAAATATTACGCATTATTATCGGCCCTTTTTGCTGCGTTAACGGCAATATTTGCGAAGATCGGAGTAAAAGACATAAATTCAGATCTGGCAACAGCCATCCGTACCTCCGTCATCCTAGTGATAACTTGGGGCATAGTGTTGTTCGGCACACACATGGGAGAAATAAAAGACATCAGCCGTCACGCTTGGGTATTCCTAATTTTTTCCGGGATAGCTACCGGGCTTTCATGGCTCTTTTATTTCAAAGCGTTGCAAAGCGGGGAAGTATCACGTGTTGCCCCGATAGATAAATTAAGCGTAGTCATCACCATTTTTCTCTCTTTCATCCTATTGAAAGAACCGGTTAGTTTAAAGGTCATCATCGGTGCTTTACTCATCACGGGTGGAAGTGTGCTAATGCTTATCAAATGAAACTACTGATCATTGAAGACGAACGGGATTTGTCAAACAGCATCGTGACCTATCTCAGTTCAGAAAATTATCTATGCGAACAAGCATTCACGTATGATGAGGCAAAAGACAAAATCAATTTATACGACTATGACTGCATACTTCTGGACTTGATGCTACCGGGTGGAAACGGGCTTGATGTCCTTCGGGAAATAAGGCATAAAAACAACCCGGTTGGAGTAATCATCATATCTGCCAAAGACTCTTTGGACGACAAAATAAACGGTTTGGAAATCGGGGCAGATGATTATCTCGCCAAACCATTCCACTTATCGGAATTAAGTATGCGTATTTACGCCATCATACGCCGGAAAGAATTTTCCAGCAACAACCTCTTACAAAGCAATAACATCACGATCAACCTGCTGAGCAAGTCCGTGTCGGTAAACGACCAACTCATCATACTGACACGCACGGAATATGAACTATTACTTTTCTTTATCAGTAATAAAAACAAAGTCATTTCCAAAAGCGCCATTGCCGAACACTTGAGCGGTGACATGGCTGATATGTTGGATAGTCACGATTTTGTTTACACGCACATCAAAAACCTAAAAGCCAAACTGGCCGAAAAAGGTTGCAAAGAATCGATTAAAAACGTTTATGGAACCGGATACAAATGGTTAGAATGAAAAGCCTCCTCAACAAAACATTGACACAGTTCATCGTGTGTACCATCATCATTTTATTGCTGGCGACACCCCTGTTTTATCTCTTGACCAAGCACTATTACGCGGAAGACATGATTGATATTATAGAGGCCACGCAACAAAATCAACCCATTCCGGAACTCGATCTGGAACAGGACATCATGCAAGGCGTGATGATACAATTCGCCTTAATCAGCGGGGTATTAGGCATTGCCATTATACTCATGACCCGTTTCGTCTCCAAACGTTTATGGAAACCTTTCGAAGATACGCTAAAACAACTTGAACATTTCAAGCTGGAAAGCGAAACTATCCCTCTGTTACCCGCCAGCGACATCAAGGAATTCAACCAATTGAATCAATCGTTAAACCGAATGATGACCAACAGTCTAAAAAGCTATAAAGTCCAAAAAGAATTCACCGAAAATGCCTCGCACGAACTCCAAACCCCATTAGCAGCTTTTCAGAGCAAACTGGATGTTCTGCTCCAGTTCCCCGATCTGACGGAACAACAAGCGGAAATGATGCAGGGATTATACCAAATATCCGGCCGCTTATCACGCCTGAACCGAAATCTTTTGTTATTAGCTAAAATAGACAATAAACAGTACAATCAGATGAGTGTTATCAATGTGATGACAACCTTAGAAGAACTTCTTCCCTTTTTGGAAAATATGACCGAAGGAATCACGCTTCGCAAGGATTTTCAAATCCCGGAATTGATCGTTAACGGGAATAAATCCTTACTGGAAAGCATGATTAACAACTTGATTGTTAATGCCGTCCGATACAATCTACCGGAGGGAGAAATAACCATCACGATAAAAGAAAACGAGTTAACCATTTCCAATACTTCCAACGAGATGCCCTTAGATAGTAAACTTATATTCAATCGTTTCTATCACCCCACTGAAAAGATACAGGGAAATGGACTGGGACTAGCTATCGTGAAAGCAATCTGTGACTACCACAGTTGGAGCATCCAGTATCACCACGAAAATAATAAACATTATTTTACAGTACACTTTTAAATCTTCAAATTTCCCACAAAATCAGGTTCTACTTTTACTGCCATAAAATAAATTTATTATGGCTTTACAAGAAGAATTAGAATTACAAGGAAACTGGTTGTTCAGATACAGAAGTATCTTGCCGATCACAATTTTAAGTATTGGAGTATTGGTCTATATCTACACGATCCATGCTCCGGGAACACTCTTCAATAAAATCGAATTTTATTGGCACCACTACGAAAACCTGTGCTTATTTATCAGCTTAGCAGGAATCTTTATCCGGGTGTACACGGTCGGACACACTCCCGCCGGCACTTCGGGCAGAAACACCCAAAACCAAGTAGCAGATAGCTTAAATCAAACGGGTATATATTCTATCGTCCGTCATCCGCTTTACTTGGGTAACTTCCTAACGTGGTTGGGGATCTCCTTACTAACCTGCAATATCGGGTTTATCTCCATTTTCGTACTGGCCTACTGGCTTTACTACGAACGTATCATGTACGCGGAAGAACAATTTTTACGAAACAAATTTGGTGTTGCTTATATCAACTGGGCTGAAATAACACCAACGATCTTACCTAATTTCAAATCATTCGTCCCACCCACCCTGCCTTTTTCATGGAAGAAGGTTTTGAAGAAAGAGAAAAACGGTCTCTTCGCCTTATGTCTTATCTTCATGGGATTTGACTGCATCAAGGTATGGCTGGAAAAAAGTACCCAATACAATTATCTTCTAATAATACTAGCCATCGCAAGCGGCATCCTCTATTGTATTTTAAAATATTTAAAGAAACAGACCCGACTACTAGACGAAAAAGGACGCTAACAACACCACAAACCCCGTGTTTATTTGTTTAACACGGGGTAAATCATCTATTCCCAAAAAAGTTTTTTAACTTCGCAATAGATATTAAGCAATTATTTATGCGATGAAAATATACGTGGTAAGTGCATTCAGCATGAATGGTTCCGGAGGAAATAAAGCCGGCGTCCTACTCGATGAGTTTATTCCCGATTCTAGTAAAAAAATTGCATTAGCAGCAAGTCTCGGTTATTCAGAAACAGTTTTCTTGTCTGCCTCCAACAAAGCTGACTTCAAATTGGAGTATTTTACTCCTAAAGGTGAAGTACCTCTTTGTGGTCATGCCACTATTGCTTCTTTTGTCGCTCTTCGGAATCTCGGAAGACTACAAAAAACAGAATACATTATTGAAACTGCCGCAGGACGATTGAAAGTGTGGATAAACGATGACGGTCTTATCTTTATGGAACAGAACAAGCCCTCTTTTTTCGATATTATTTCTAATGAACGACTTGTCCGATGTTTCCATCCTCTTTCTTTAGACGAACGTTTTCCGGTACGTATCGTTTCAACCGGATTGAGAGATATAATTATGCCGATTTCAGCACCGAATGTATTGGAAACTATGGTCCCGGATTTCAATGAAATATCTATTTTGAGCAAAGAAATGAAATGCATTGGAATTCACTGTTTCGCACTCACGGAATCTGATATAGACAATGCATCCACAGCCGTTTGCCGGAATTTCGCTCCACTTTACGGTATCAACGAAGAGGCCGCAACAGGAACCTCCAATTGCGCCTTAGCTTGTTACCTTCACAATCTTGGGATAAGACCACAAAGGTACATCTTTGAACAAGGACATAATCTTTCTAGTGTTTCCAGAATCATTGTTGAGCTAAAGACGGATTCTGATATTCTTGGCGTCAGAGTTGGTGGAGACGGAATTATAGAAGGCATACTGGACAAAGATATTATATCTTAATTAACCAACTATTTTGGATCAACCAGTATTTTAGGGGCTTCAAGCATAAATATTCGTAGGTCTAAAACAAAAAGTATGGAATATGCTTTACTCCTCTAAATAGAGATCTAAAAGTTTCAATTTGAGTATTGAACCCCTCCACAGAAATATTGGTATATTTATTCTCGCAAAAGTTTAAAGCCTGTTTAAATTTTGTTGAACAAAATCTCGTCGTTGTTTGATCACCTCTAGGTCATGCCAATGTTCCTTCAATGTTCCTATATGTCTCCGTCTCGATTCGTGCCGCACTCAAATGTATTTTCTCCGGCGATCACTCGCAAGTGACACGGAGAAAGCACGGAGAAGACCTAGCCAAACAATAGTGTAACAGCGTATTATAGGAGTAGCAACTCTCTTATTACGTTAACTTACTTGTGTTGAGGTAGTTGATCTTAAAAAAGACATATGGGCTCGAAAATTCCTCTTCTTGCAAGGTCGTTAGATAAATCCTATTCATGGTCATTTAATGATGCGGTAATCTTAAATCTTTGAATGACCTAGCTTTTGAATACCTAACACCCAACATTTTTATCTTATCAACACGAAATTTCAACAAGTTCTTAGTTTAAACTAAAAAAATGCTTTCCAAAGTTTGTATTTATACGATAAACCGCTATCTTTGCACCGTCAAAAATAAATGACACTCGGTTCGGTAGCTCAGCTGGATAGAGCAACGGCCTTCTAAGCCGTAGGTCTTGGGTTCGAATCCCAACCGGATCACAAAAGGCGATTACGAAAGTAGTCGCTTTTTTGCTAGTAACCATTATTCCTTTTTCAACATTTCTAATCAATGGCGGATCATTACACGTGAAGGAGATATAAAAAACGAAACCTCAACCCGGGTAACACGTGGATTATATTACCAGACTTCCTAATTCCCCTCACGCTCATATCTTTATTCTATTCTAAATAACTCTATAATAAAACAACACTTAACAAAGACAAAATTTCATTCGCTTTCGTAAAACTTTATTTCAAAACTCCCGTAAAACAAGCTATGAATTTTCTTTTTGCGAAACAAGATTAAAATTATATATTTGAAAAACGATAATAAGTCAAACATTAAAATTTAAAACACTATGGCAAAAATAACATTAGCAGGCAATAGTATAAATACAAAAGGTAATCTACCTTCAGTTGGTTCTGTAGCACCCGATTTCTCATTAGTAAAAACGGATTTATCTGAATTAACCTTGGCAAGCGAAAAAGGTAAACGCGTTGTTCTAAATATTTTCCCCAGTCTTGACACCAGCGTATGCGCAACATCCGTACGTACGTTCAATAAACTTGCTGCTGAAATGGACAATACGATTGTATTGGCAATCTCTAAAGATCTTCCTTTTGCACACGCTCGTTTCTGTACCACAGAAGGAATTGACAAAGTAATTCCTCTTTCTGCATTCAGAGATCATGCTTTCGGTGACAAATATGGAGTGGAAATGGTAGATGGACCTTTAGCCGGATTATTGGCTCGCTCCGTTGTCGTTATTGATGAAAACGGAAAGATCATTTACGAAGAACTCGTTCCGGAAATCACTCATGAACCTAACTATGATGCTGCTTTAGCTAGCTTAAAGAAATAGTTCATAAAGTTTATGAACTTTACAAACAAAAAGGGGCTTTCGCCCCTTTTCTTTTTATTTAGCACGCTCCAACTGAACAGTGAAGTGACGCATTAACGGTGCTTCCCAAGTAATTTGGAAACCACGAGTAATCTGCTCACGACGATCAAATACATTCTTCAAAGCAACGGCAATCACGTCCATGTGGTTGTTCGTGTACACTCTTCTCGGGATAGCTAAACGAAGAAGATCTAAACCACCGAAACGATTCTCACGAGTTACCGGATCACGGTCAGCCAAAATATAACCGATCTCGCAACCGCGAATACCTGCCTCCAAGTACAATTCAACAGTCAACGTTTGGGCCGGGAACTCTTCTTTCGGGACATGAGTCAACACTTTAGGTGCATCAACAAACAATGCATGACCACCTGCAGGACGTTGGTAAGGAATTCCGAACTCATCCAAACGCTTTGCCAAATACTCTACTTGTTTGATGCGAGTTTCCAAGTTATCAAATTCGGTATTTTCATCCAAACCGATAGCTAAAGCGTTCATATCACGACCATTCATACCTCCGTATGTCAGGTAACCTTCATATTGTACGCAGAAACCTTTAGCTCCCTCAAACCAGTCTTGGTGACGAGTTGCGATGAATCCACCCATGTTCACGATTGCATCTTTCTTCGCACTCATAGTCATACCGTCTGCGTTATCGAACATTTCTTTCACGATCTCTTTAATCGTCTTGTTCTGATAACCTTCCTCACGAGTTTTAATGAAGTAAGCATTCTCAGCGAAACGAGCAGAATCGAACAATACACGTTTGCCATATTTATCAGCGATAGCACGAACTTCCTTGATATTCTTCATAGAAACAGGTTGTCCACCAGCCGTGTTATTGGTTACAGTTACAATGATAAACGGAATCTTGTCAGCATGTTCTGCCAGTACTTTTTCCAATTTCTTCGGGTCAAGATTTCCTTTAAAAGGAACTTCCAACTGGGTATCTTTTGCCTCGTCGATCGTCACGTCCCAAGCGATAGCCTTACGACCTTCGATGTGACCTTTCGTCGTGTCAAAATGAGAGTTACCCGGTACAATATCACCCTCTTTTACAAGATAAGAGAAAAGTACGTTCTCGGCTGCACGTCCCTGATGAGTCGGGATCACGTAATCGAATCCGGTCAAACGGGTAATCATGTTTTTCAGATTAAAGAAAGAAGATGCTCCGGCATAACTTTCATCACCCAACATCATTCCGGCCCATTGGCGGTCTGTCATAGAACCGGTTCCCGAGTCGGTCAATAAGTCAATATACACGTGTTCTGCACGTAATTGGAACACGTTATAGTGTGCCTCTTTAATCCATTGTTCTCTCTCTTCACGAGTACTTTTACGAATGGGTTCTACCATTTTAATCTTCCACGATTCTGCAAAAGGTAATTCCATAATCTTTAAACTTTAAATAGTTAATGATATAAATTAATTGTAATATAATTCTCAAGAAATGACCGGAAGGCCATTAATAACATAAGCATGTAAATGGGGATACAAAAGACTACCACCTTTAACAAACAAAGGTGTCGCGCTTCTTAATATTCAAGAAAAGTTTACTGACTAATATGACGCTTTTATCTTTCATCGTAGCAAATTTGGGAAAAATAAAAAAAAAGACCAAGGAATTCTTGATCTTTTTTTATTACTTCTTCTTTTTCTTTGCCATTCGTTTCTTCATCACGTTTCTCCGGTTATCCTCGGCAGTATATGTATTTTTCGCCTTCTTAGCGTGGAAAGCCCCGCCTCCTTGCGGTTTCCCTCGTTGGTAAACAATATTATTGGTCTGCACTTGTTCCTCTTCCAGCAACAACTGAGAAATTTCCAACTTTTCAGGCAAATCAAGTATTTTAACTTCTTGATTAATCAGACGTTCTATATCCATGAAACGATCCTCCTCGATTTCCGACACGAAACTGATCGCGGCTCCTTCTTTTCCCGCACGGGCCGTACGCCCGATTCGATGCACATACTCTTCCGCCAAAGAAGGTATATCAAAATTGATCACGTGACTCACATCCTGCACGTCAATACCGCGAGCTGCCACGTCAGAGGCCACCATAATACGGGTCTCCCCCTCCTTAAATGACCTCAAAGCTTTCAAACGGGTATTCTGAGCCTTATTCGAGTGAATAACACTCAACTCGCCTTTCCAATGATCGGCCAAACGCTCCACGATACGATCCGCATTCTTCTTCGTCTCGGTAAAGATCATCACTTTCTTGAAATTCTCTTTATCGGCAAGCAACAACTTCAACAAATTGATTTTCGTCGAAATATTCGGCACGTCATAACGATATTGTTTCACGTTCTCCACGGGAGTTGCCTGACGAGCCACTTCCACCCGTACCGGATCATTCAGGAAATCATGCGACAGACTCTCCACGGCCTCCGAGAAAGTAGCGGAAAACAACATCGTCTGATGTTTCTCCGGTAACACCTCGAAAATTCCTTTCAATTGCGGAAGGAAACCCAAATCCATCAACCGATCGGCCTCGTCGACCACGACCGTCTTGATCATTTTCGTACGGATGATACCGTTATAATATATATCCATGAAACGCCCCGGCGTAGCCACGAGCAAGTCCACTCCTTCGAACACCCGATCCTGTTGTGTCCGGATATTCGTTCCCCCGTACACACCCACGCAACGAATGTCCATGAACTCCGTCAACAATTCAACGCTCTCACACACCTGCACCACCAATTCCCGCGTGGGAACAATCACCAATGCCCGCGGAACCAATCCCTGCGCGTAATGCAGTTTCATCAACATCGGGATCAGGTAAGCCAGCGTCTTTCCCGTACCGGTCTGGGCGATACCGATCAAATCCTTCCCGGAACGACTGATTGAAAATACTTCTTCCTGAATAGGAGTCGGGTTCTCGAAACCAGCCTCTTCCAACGCCATCAAAATTTGCTTACTTACATTTAAATCCTGAAATCCCATACATGTTACGTTTTTAAACTATACGGTTACAAAGGTACAAAAAGTAGTGTCTCGCACGAAATAAATTTATTTATAAAATAAATTGCATCTAAATACCTAAAATAAACCTCTAACACTCAACATAATACCAAGAAACACTTTTATAACAAAAATGTAAACGATAAACTTTTCATTTGCTTTTGTCAAAATATATTTCTAAATTTATTGCACATAAAACCTCTAAAATTACTACGTTATGACTTATACTATTACTTTTAACGAGCTGAGAAAAATCAAAGACATGCTACCTCACGGAAGTATGCAGAGAATTGCAGAAGACTTGGGTATCAGTACAGACACCGTACGTAACTACTTCGGAGCCGATAATTATGACAACGGGGGATCGAGCGCCGGAATACATGTTGAACAAGGCCCTGACGGCGGACTTGTCGTTCTGGATGACACGGCCATTCTGGACAAGGCAAAGGAACTTTTGAACGTGTAGCAAAAAGATTTTAACACCGGGAAACAGCAAAATAGCATTCCCGGTATTTTTTTACCGCTTTTTTATCTACTTTTGCCCCGTCAAGTCACAGATAAACTTGTAACTTGTCAACCTGTAACCAGTAACGTTGCATCGCGACACGAATAATTATGAGCAAAATAGTTCTAAAAGCCGGTAAAGAAAGATCTTTATACAGACTGCACCCGTGGGTTTTCTCGGGAGCAATAGCCAAAATCAAAGGGGACGTACAGGAAGGTGACGTCGTTCAAGTGTATAACAGTGACGACGAATATCTCGCCACGGGCCACTACCAGATCGGGAGTATCGCCGTGCGTGTACTCACGTTCAAGGAAGAAGAAATTGACTATAATTTCTGGGTGGAGCGCATCCGACAGGCCTATCTGACACGTGTAGCCATCGGTTTGGCGACCAACCCGAACAACAACGTGTACCGCCTCGTTCACGGGGAAGGTGACGATCTTTCCGGACTTGTTATTGACTATTACGCGGGGGTTGCCGTCGTGCAATTCCATTCCGTGGGAATGTATAAAGCTCGGGAAGAGATCACGAAAGCCCTGTTGGAAGTCATGGGGGATAAACTCATTGCCATATACGACAAGTCGGAAGGAACCCTTCCTTTTAAGGCAGGACTTAACCCTAAGAATGACTACCTGTACGGTCACACCGACAACTTCACGGCCATCGAAAACGGGTTAAAATTCAACGTGGACTGGCTGGAAGGTCAAAAGACCGGATTCTTTGTCGATCAACGGGAAAACCGACGTTTACTGGAACAATATGCCCACGACAAGAACGTTCTCAATATGTTCTGTTACACGGGTGGTTTTTCATTCTACGCCATGCGAGGTGGGGCAAAACTCGTGCATTCGGTGGATGCCTCCGCCAGAGCAATCGAGTTAACCAACCAGAATGTGGAGCTCAACTTCCCCGGTGATACCCGTCACGAGGCTTTCGTGGAAGATGCTTTCAAATTCCTTGATAAATCACACAACAAATATGACTTGATCATCCTTGATCCCCCTGCATTCGCTAAACACCAGAACGTACTGGACAATGCCATTCAAGGATACAAAAAACTGAACCGTAAGGGAATCGAGGTTGTAAAACCCGGTGGATTAATCTTCACCTTCTCCTGTTCACAGGTTATGACGAAGGACCTCTTCCGCCAAACGGTCTTCACCGCGGCAGCCAACACGGGTAGGAAAGTCAAAATCCTGCACCAACTCACGCAGCCAGCCGATCACCCGATCAGCATCTATCACCCGGAAGGAGAATATTTAAAAGGATTAGTATTGTACGTGGAATAAATAACGGAGTGCCTTCACAGGCACTCCGTTATTTCTACTTCCCTAACACACTTTCCAACGTTTTGATCACCCGGTCTATATTATTTGCTCCACTAACACTCAACACAATATTTCCCTCCGGATCTACCACCACCATCTGCGGTAATCCTGTCACAGACTCAAATTGAGACGGGTCTTCCAAACTAGCCTCTTTTGCCAAGATATTATTCCACGCCATTCCTTCCTCTTCCAACGCTTTCAACCATTTTGCCCGATCCGCATCTTTGGAAACCCCCAAAATATCAAACTTCCCGGTAGCATGATACTTTTCGTACAACTTCTTTATTGTCGGCAACAATCCCCTACAAGGCCCACACCACGAAGCCCAAAAATCAAGTAACACGTACTTTCCCCGGTAATCTGCCAAACTCACCTTCCTACCTTCCGATGTTTTCGAAGAAAAATTCCCCATCACCTTTCCCGCTCTCGTCATGTACATTCTTTCCATACGCTCAGAAAACTTATTCAATGCGGTATCCCGCTTCATTTGCTCGTCCAGTTCCATATGCAACCCAATGCAATAATCGAAGTCAGAGACACTTCCCGCATAATCAATCAACTTCTCCCGGGTCATGCCCTCTCCCAACCGATTACATACCGTGTTATAAAACTCCTGGTTCATAATCCGGTACACCTCGTTCATCAATCGTCCTCCTTTCTCTTCACCCGAATCTAACGAGTTAATCTGTTCCCGCCACACGTACGGGTAATAATAAAAATAATACACGTAATCCGGGGTATACATTTTCGTGTACAAATCCAACTCTTCCATCAACCTGCCTGAAAATTTCCCTTCCTTTTCCAAGTTCTGCACGATCATTCTCTTCAGCATCAACGGCATATTTGCTTTCACCAACACTTCCTCCAAACGCCCTTTTTCCATCATACGGTTCACCACGTCCATGTATGCAGAATCCCGGTTCATCTTTAATCGCTCCAACTGTTGATTCACCTCCCTCATCAAAGTAGCATCCTTATCCAACCATGCCTTCATGTAATCACTTGTCATCTCCAATTTACCCCTCGTGTATTCCCGGCTGACATTCTCCAGTTCATAAAAATACGTACCAGCAATATCACCTTCTACCTTAATATTCAAAGGATCTGTATTCAACACGGTCACCGTAACATGATCTTTATCCCCGACAAAAAACCACGACGAATACCCCAACTCGGTTGCCAAGCGAAACACTTTCGGAGCATGATGTACCTCGTACACGGCTTTCCCCGCTTTAAAATGTAAAGGAATCACCTTATCCCAGACAAACTGATGCTGTTCCGACAACCATACCGGTTCTTCTCCCTCATGGAGAATTTCAATTTTTTGTCCTCTCGCCGCCATCGTACAGATCAGTAACCCCCACAGCAGACTATATTTCAATATATTCATAGCACTCATCGTTAATCAATTACTTATTTATACTTTCGATCGCCACCTTGTAAATATCCTCTCCCCGCAACTCTTTCGCCACGATCCGACCTTGCGGATCGAGTAACAGGATGAAAGGAATCGCATCCCGACTAAATATCTCGTGCAGCACCCCTTTCGTATCCCGTAAATTCACGAAATGTTCCATCTGTTTCTCCTTCACGGCATTTCGCCAGTCGGACTCCTTCCTGTCCGTGGAAACCGAGACAACCTCCAATCCCTTATCATGCAACAAATCATAAGCTTTATGCACGTTTGGCATCTCCCCGATACAAGGGCCACACCATGATGCCCAAAAATCCAACAACACATATTTTCCCCGGAAAGAACTAATCGCTACTTCTTCCCCGTTCAAAGAAGGTAGTGAGAAATCAGGAATCACCTGCCCCTCGGCCGTTTTTATCACCGACTCCCGGTAGGCCACCAAATCCTTGTACAAGGGATGTCCCACCAGTTCCGGAGCATCAAACAAATGTAAAGCCTCTCCCAGCTGATCCATCGAAAAACGTTTTCTCGCACTATTCAAAATCATCAACATCACTTTCGAATTCGGGAACTTTACCAGCATATCCATAATCACGTCATTTTTAAACGTATCATTATTCACGTACCGCAAAGGAATCAACGTCAACCGTTCCATCCCCTGATAATAATCCAGAATAGCCGATTCACGTCCCCCCTCCACGATCATATACTTCTTTGTAAGTTTATACCCGGAAGGATTAAAGAAATTAGGCTCCTCGTGTAATAAAACATTATAGGCAAACACTTCCGTGGAATCCAGCATGAAAAACTTCGACACCGCCTTCTCCTTAACACCCACACCCACGTACTCCGGTCCCGTGTATTTCCCGGTAAAACAAACCTGCTGACGGTCATCCAATATAGCGGAATCCCCTTTTTCAAATTCCAATGCCTGCTCATTAAAGCGATACAGGTAAACCGTGTCTCCCGGTAAACTTCCGTTTCCATAGATAGAAACAGTTAAACGATAGGTAGGATCGGAACATCCCGTAAACAGACATCCCAAACACCCTAATAAAAATATAATAAGTTTCATGAAAAATCAATTAAAAATATATTTACACTTTATCTCACCGGAACCTCTTTCAAAATCCGGTATATCAACCCATAAGAAACGCCGGGTAAACCGTTCCACACCAGTTCTCCGGCAGGATTTATAATAGCAAAATGCGGTATTCCACTGATACACAACATCTCGTTCAACTCGCTTTTCTTACCTGTCAGTCGCAACTGTACCCCCTTCATCTCTTTCTCCCGCACCATTTTTACCCATTTTTCCCGATCGGCCAACTTATCCACGGACAAGGACACGAATTCTATATTTCGCCCTTGCAAGCGTTTTTCCATCTCTGCCAAAAAAGGTATTTCATTACAACACGGCCCGCACCAGGTGGCCCACACATCCAGTAAAATCCACGCCCCCTTGAAAGAAGACAAATCCACCCGCACCCCGTTCACGGTCTCTCCCGACAACGAGGGATACAAATTCTCCGGCACCAATTTCCGATCCTTCCGGTCAGCATCCTGCTTAATCAATTTTTCCCGTAACACACCGGCATAACGAGGAGCCAATCGTTCCACGCATTTATCAAAATCACCCCGACCATCCGGCCGCACCCAATAAAGAATATTATCCAAATTCGTGTAAGCTATTTTATCCCTCACCGCTCCTTTCGGAAAATACTTTGCCAACTTCACCTCGTTCTCGTATATCCGGTCCCCCTTTCCCTGTAATTTACCGGGATCCTCGATCCGTAAATAATCCACGTACACTTCAACCATCCGCCAGTAGGAAGGAGAATAAACCACCCGGTCATCTTTCGCATCCGGGATCACTTCGGCAAACCGGGCCAGAACCTCTCCGGGAAACTCTTGGAAAGTTGTCTTTGAAGACTTAATACCATTTTCTTCCAACAAACGGTAGTATTTAAACTCCGTCCGCATCACCTTCTCGAAATTCTTCCGATCGGCCGGATATTCTTTCAAATAAGTAGCCAACCAAACATTCATAGAATCACAAACTCTTTCCAAATTCAACCCTTCGTACTCCTTGGGTAACATTTGCGGGATTAACCGGGCATACTTCAATCGCTGTTTCAACAAATCCGCTTTCCGTAACCAGTTATTCCGGGCCGCACACACACTTCCGTCATCCTTCAATTCCAGCTCGTTGTTTTCATGTAAAACGACTTCCAATGAATCCCCGGCCTCAAGAAATAAGAAACACTCCTCGTTAGACCATAACCTTTTTCCATACATATTCTCACCCTCCAAGGTAATCCAACGGGTTTCACCTTTTTTCAAATCATAACGCTCGTCCCCGAACAAAACAAAAGCCTCCCGCTCCGCCACCAGTTTTATTTTCACCGGTTGCCCGAAACACAGCAAGGCCATGTTCAAACATACAATACAAAACAATACTTTCTTCATAAAAAAATCAATTTGGTTTTAAGGTTGATTTATTCAATCATATCGTAAAAACAATTTACCCAGTGAAAGTGTCTAAAACAATCAAAAAATAATAAATCTACCCCTAACCACATTTTTTCAATAACAATTCATACAAGATCGACTAAAAATCTATAAGTTTGCAGTGGTATGAAATCATCTGAAACAGACATAACATTCTTAAACAAACTGAACGCCCGTGATCACGAGGCATTCAAACAACTATTCCGGGAATATTTTCAGGATATTGCCTACTATTCCAGCAAAATTCTGAAAGACACGGATGTTGCCGAAGATGTCGCCCAAGACGTGTTCATCCGGTTATGGGAAAAAGAGAATTATTTCGAGAATTATCTTGCACTAAAATCCTACCTTTACCTCTCTGCCCGTAACGGTTGCCTGAACTACATCAAGCATCATAACATCGTACTCGAACACGCTCAAAATCTCGTCCAAGAAGAAACCGACGAGCAGACATGGGACACGATTGTCGAGAGTGAAATTATCAGTTTATTATCAGACTACATCCGCCACCTTCCGGGCGAGTGTGCCAAAATCATGGAACTCGTGATGCAAGGTTACAACAGCACCGAGATTTCCACCCTGACCGGAGCCTCTTCCAGTACGGTCAGATCACAAAAACAACGGGGTATATCGCTATTGAAAAAAATGGTTTCCCCGGAACTATATACGCTACTCGTACTTTTCCTACAACAAAATAATTAACCCCAATTCAACACGTATCCCTTGTACTAGGGAACATTTGGAGATAAACTAACCTATTTAATTTCAATTACAAACCCGTAGAAATAGGATTACCCAAACTACCGTACCATAGTTGTATGTTACATTTGCTTAAACTCTCTTAAAATGGCGGCGATATGCGGGCGACAAGGCGGCAATAAGGCGGCGACAGCGCCTAACAACCACCCAACAGTCACTCAACAAGCACCCCACACGCCAGTGTATCCCAAACATTGCCTCTATTTATCCCAAACCTCCGACACACGTCCGGATGAAACAAAAACACGAAAAAATAAAAAAATATCATTTTTCTTTAGACACTTTCCCGACATGAGTTGTTTTAATAACAAAATCAACAGAGATGAAAAAAGTCGAAGATAAAATAAAAAAAGCCCGAAGGATCGCCCGACAAATAGAACAGGCGCTATCGGATGGGAACTGGGAACAAGTGGCTCCCGATTCTCCCCGGCTCCGAGAGGAAGTGGGGATACCCGCACGGCTACATGAAAATATAAAACGACACGATAGTTTCGACACGGAAAAAGCATTGAACAAATTCATCACCGCCACCCGTCCCACACGACGGTTACCGGTGTTCTACAAATACGCGGCAGCTGTGGCTTGCCTCATGATACTGGGTGTAGGTTACTATTTTTACCAAAATGCCGGAACAAGAGACACTCCATCCCGATTGCTGGCACAAAGCGCCTATCTCGTACTCGATGACGGCAAACAGGTTGAATTAAATCAGCAAATACAAATGGACTATAACGGTCTGAGAATCATCAACACAGATGAAGGAAAAGTTTCATTTCAACATGAGAAAGAATTCCTTTCCTCAACTCCCAACAAACTGGTCGTTCCGGAAGGCACAGAGTACTCGCTCCAGCTAAGTGACGGAACAAATGTCCATCTGAACGCAGGTAGCACGCTGGTCTTCCCGTCCGTATTCGAGAAAAACGCCCGAGTCGTTGAACTCTCCGGGGAAGGTTATTTTGATGTGACACATTCCGACATCCCCTTTATTGTAAAAAGTAAATCAATGGATGTCAGAGTACTTGGAACCACATTTAACATGACAGCTTATCCCGAAGATCCCGTGGTGTCTACCACCTTGTTGACCGGGAAAGTTGCCGTCACCTGTCATTCACAAACAGACACAACCACACACACAACCGTGCTGACACCCGGACTACAAGCCCGTTTCCAACCACGGGAAGGTGTGTTACAAATAGATTCCGTTGACGTGGAAGAGCAAACAGCTTGGCGAAGAGGTGAATTTACATTCGAGGATGTCAATCTAGGCAGCATCATGACCATTATCGGGAGAAGTTTCGCCCTAAACGTTACCTTCGATGACCCGGAATTACAAGATATAAAATGCTTTATCTCTATTCAACGCGACAAAGGATATGAAGACATTTTGAAAATTATTCACATGGCCACGGGTGTTAAGTTCAAAAAGGACGGAAACGAAATCCGGGTATATAAATAAATTGAGGAATGTTGACACCATCCCTCAATTATAACAGATTAAAATATTAACCAATAAATTAACCTTAAAACCATTACAAAGCTATGAAATAATTTAGTGTTTTCCTAATAAACGATGGTGATGGGTGCTAGAAAATTCATTCTCTTGACAATTTTTGTGGTCCTGTTAGGGACTTCAAGGGAAGCATGGGCTCAAAAAATCAGCATTCACATGAATAACGCCACGCTGGAAGAGGTGTTGAAAAAGATCAAGAAAAAGACCAAATATGACATGATGTACCAGATGAAAGATGTAAAAGAAATCGACAGCCGCCAATCCGTTCATTTTGACGAAACGGAATTGCAGGAAGTCCTGGCCTTCTGCCTGCAAGGACTCCCGTTAGATTTCCACATCTATAATCAAACCATCATTATCACGAAAAAAAACACGGTTCCCCTTCCCGCGATGCGCACCATAAAAGGAGTCATCCGAGACGAAGACGGAATCATACTCCCCTCGGCCACCATTCTAGTAAAAGGAAGTAGCCGAGGTACCATTTCAGACAAAAACGGACAATTCTCAATCCGGATTCCGGAAGGAGAAAACACGATACTCATCACGAGTTACGTGGGAAAAAAGACCTGCTACACCCCGATCACACAAGATAATTCATACACAATTACCCTACTGACGGATGTTTCAGAGGTAGAAGATGTCATCGTGAACGGTTACCAAGTCATCGCCAAAAACGAAATGACCGGGGCGACTTCCACGGTCAACGCCAAAGACATTCGCACTCCGGGAGCAACCTCCTTGGAGGCCGCCTTCCAAGGAGCATTGAACGGATTGGAAATCATGATCCCTTCCGGAAACATCGGGTCCACGGGACGCATGAAAGTGAGGGGAACCTCAACGATTATCGGTAACCCGGAACCACTGATCGTAGTGGACGGAATCATCCGGGAAAACATCTGGCCTTTTGACCGGAATACACTTTACGACCTGTTAAATGAGAACGATCTCAGCAACTCGGCACGTTCCAGCATCATGGGCAACAACTTGTCGGGAATAAACGTGGATGACATTGCCAGCATCACACTGTTAAAGGATGTTTCTGCCACGGCCATCTACGGGATCCGGGCCTCCAACGGGGTGATTGTCATCACCACGAAACAAGGCCATTCCACTCGACCGGGCGTGAGATTCCGAAGTGACATCACGTTTAGCCCGGTACCCACATATCACAATGCCAAGGTAATGAACTCGGCACAACGGGTCGAATTGTCAAAAGAAATGATCGAGGCAGGCATCCCCATACCCAGTTTCCCGGAAGAAATCGGGTACGAGGCCGCCTACTTGAAAATGATCAATAAAGAGATTTCTTACACTAAATTTAACGAGGAAGTTACCCGACTGGAGCAAACAAACACCGACTGGTTTAAAGCACTAGGCAGAACTGCCATCAGCCAGAATTACCACGTCAGTTTCAACTCGGGGAAGGACGGGATGGCTTACTACTCATCTTTCGGGTACCGGAAGGAAAACAGCGCGTACGTCGGGAATGACCGGGAAACCTTTACCGGGATGTTGAATTTTAATTACAACTCGTCCCCGAAATTTAAAATCGCAGTAAACCTCTCCGGGTATCACATCACAACTTCCGGCTATTACACGGGAATTAACCCGGAACAATATGCCCTGACAACCAGTCGCACGATTACCAGCGATCAGTTTTACGCGAAAGGTAAGGCTACTTTACTATCATATCGAAAAAACGGAACATATCAATCCGTCAGAAATCGTGTTCACTTCAACATGCTACATGAATTACGACACACGGGAAACGATAATAAAACTTCAGAAGTTAATCTAAATGCACAATTCACATGGAATCTATTGCCTTATCTGAATATATCGGTTACACCTGCGTATTCGCAAGGGACGAACGACAGCCAGTTGTGGGCAGACGCACAATCTTGGAATGTCGCCCAACTCCGGGGATGCGACTATAACGCCACCCTTTCCGAAGAGATACAGAATCTCATGGAATACATCAGCCCACTCCCAACAGGCGGTATATTGGATTATACACGAAACACCCGCCGTTCTCTTACCGTGAAGGGGCAAATCAATTTTCGGAAAACATGGGGAGAAGAAACATTCCATTCGGTAACCGCCACACTCGGTGTAGAAACCCGGAAAAATAAATACGACGGGAAACAAGGGATTGAATGGGGTTACGTGCGAGGGAAAAGGAATACATTATTACACGATTACCGTTCCACGTCAGATAAGTTTCAACAAGTACAGGAGCAATTCCCCGGAATTGGACTTGTCGAATCATCCGATATATCCCAAACCGAGCATGATATGAAGCTCGTTGACCGGGTGGAAAACACGTTCTCCGAGTATGGCACGATTGGTTACACGTACGACAGTCGTTACACGATCTGTATCAATGTCAGAAACGACGCATCCAACCGTTTCGGAGAACACACGAACAATCGTTTCTATCCCGTCTGGTCCACCGGTGTTCGCTGGGATATGCACCAAGAAAAGTGGTACCCGGCCAAACCGTGGTTGAACGCAAGCACGTTACGGGTTTCTTATGGAAAACAGGGAAACGTGGTAGCCAACGTGTCACCGAAAACACTTGTCAGTCACGTGCCAAGTGACCCGATCACAAACGAGAGTTACCTGCAATTGGAACAACTTCCCAATCCAAATTTGAAATGGGAAAAGACATTATCTTGGAATGTCGGGATTGATTTATCGCTATTTCAGAATAACATGGAGATTTCATTCGATTATTACAAGAAAGAGACCTCTGACATCGTGGTGGAAAAAGAGATCCCGATTGAGAACGGGTTCCGCAAAATGTACATTAACAGCGGTGCCATCGATAGCGAGGGATATGAATTACAGGTCAAGTTATCGCCACTCTCCACACGTGCTTGGAGTTGGACAGTCAATTTCACGGCTGCCTATATGAAAGACATTTTAAAAAGGAGCTACACGGATGAGCCTGCCTTAGAGCGTTTCACGAACGGGAACGCCGCACTGGACGGGTTTCCGGTATCAGGTTTCTGGTCGATTCCCTTCATCGGGCTATCGCCTAAAAACGGGGCCCCGCTATTTGCCGTCATGGATCAAGTCGGGGGCGAAATGCAGAAGGTGTCCGGTTCTTTGCTCGATTACCTCGTGTACAGCGGGGATAGTGAACCCCGTGTTTCAGGTGGTATCAGTACAACCGTACGTTATAAACGTTTCACGCTGAACGCCATGTTCAATTATCAACTGGGACACTACAAGCGTCTTAACCCGTTTATCACAAGTTCCAATAATGGAATGTTGTCCATTCCGGGAGCCGACATGAACGCCTCCACGGAACTATTGACCCGCTGGCAACAGCCGGGAGACGAAACACACACTCGTATTCCCGCACTATCCACTCGGGATGAAGATGTATCCCAGTATTTACCGGACAATTCGTTGAGTCTTGGAAATTATGGCGCCGTGTATCGTTATTCACTATATAACCGGAGTACGGAGCGGGTGGTGTCCGCCAGTCATTTACGCTGCAACCGGATCTCGTTAAATTATCAAACGAGAATTCCTCGTATCACAGAAATAAACTTGGGTATAACGGTAACTAACCCGTTTATCATCAAGAATCGTCGTTTGGGAGATCAAGATCCCGAAGTGATGAGCATGAATGCAGATTCGTACACCCCGACGATGAAACGACAACAGAATTATTCAATCAGTGCAGAATTTATTTTTTAAACAATAATATAAACCAAAATCAATTTAATGACAGAAAAATTATCAGACCAATCATTAAACCTTAAAACCAATTTTATGAGAACAAGAAACTATCTGTTAATCATTTGCCTCTTCTTGACATTCTGCCAAGGATGCGTCAAAGAACTCCACGAGCTACCCCCTCGCCCGAGTCTCGTTGTGAAATTAAACGGGGCGGAAAAAGATTCAATTGTTATCGCCCCCGGAGAAGAGATCAAAATTGACATCGACTTTATCGCGAATCAAGGATTCATCCAAGAAGTGTACGTCAAGGATAATGCCGGAACATATTTAAAAGGTTTCCCGCTGACGATGGATTCGACCGAGTTACACAACAAGAGCCAGTATTCTTATTCGTTTCGGGCAAATGATTACCTGCCGGAAGAGGGATCACATTACCAAACGTACAATTTTCAAGTGGTGTGTAAAGACAATAACCAACCGAAACAGTTGATTAATAAAACCATTACTATCTTGGTTGCCGATGAATTAAAATCCTATACAGTCACCTTAGGGGCGCAAGGCAACACGGAACATGGCCATTTTCTTAAATTTTGTACCGGAGAGGTTTTCACCCTAGAACAAGTTCAACAAATGAGCATGGAAGAACTTATGGAGATCGAATTGTGCTATTTCTATGGAGAAGAAGATGAAGTGGAAACGTACTATCGTGAGCAACGCTTATATCCCTTACTCGGGACGTACAATTCTTCCACCAGTTGGGCCTTCATCATGAATAGATATGACCTTATGGCTCCTTATAGAATCCCGACCTTAAATGATGCCATTACAGAAGGAGGTTACGCACAAAACAAATTTGGATTTATTCAATCTACAATCTCAGCATCTGAAACTTACATCGATGTATATAAATACACGACGGACATTACGCGTGGAGTCAGCATAGTAGAAAGTACACACCCGACATGGGAAGGTATTTATGTCATTAACTTACAAAGATTTAGTCAATGGCCTGACAGAGACCTCTATGATACGAACAAAGCTGTTTTCCGTGTCAAAGAATTAGTACCCGGTAAGGACGGATACATTACTTTGGAAGTTAAGGCTTCACCCAAATACCTTTATTAATTTAAACGAAAGTTCAAATGAAACTCACATATATAAAACCATCCGTAACCCGGATATTATTTATCCTGTTGTTCGCCTTGTCGAACAACGTGTTCGCACAGAATAAAGAAATAAAAGTAACGGGAACAATATATGACGAAACCGGAATCACGCTCCCCTCTGTTACCGTTACCGTGAAAGGACAAAAAGGCGTGGGAGTTCTTTCCGACAATGACGGAAAATTTACCATCACGGTATCGGAAGGTAGCACGCTTATCTTCTCGTTCGTGGGCATGAAATCACAGGAAGTAGTTGTAAATGCCAAACAGGTTCCTTACAAAATCACCTTGAAAGAAGATACCAAAGCCTTGGAAGAAGTAGTCGTTACCGGGTATCAAACGTTAAAAAAACATGAAGTTGTCGGCTCGACATTCACGGTGAAAGGCGATGATATACGTGTTGCCGGAGTAACCAGTATTGATGCTGCCCTTCAAGGAGTTGTCCCCGGAGTGAGCATCACGATTCCCTCGGGAATGATCGGAACGTCCCCTCAAGTGAGAGTGCGCGGAACTTCCACGGTGATCGGAAATGCCTCCCCGGTATGGGTTATTGACGGTATCATTCAAGAAGACCCTCTCCCCTTTGCCGGAGCACAGTTAAATGACATTCTTAGTTCTGGAGACCTCAGTAGCTCGATGGCAAGTATTTCCGGGAGTAGTATTTCCGGCCTTAACCCGGACGACATTGAAAGTATCACGTTCCTGAAGGATGCGTCGGCCACGGCTATTTACGGGGTAAAGGCTGCCAACGGGGTGATCGTGATCACGACCAAAAGAGGCTCCAACACGAACGGAAGAATTAACGTTAACTTCAGAACGGATATTTCCCTAACGCCCAGAAGAACGTATGGACAGACAGACCGGATGAATTCTGCTGACCGTATTGCTTTATCTAAAGAAATTGTAGAATCCGGAGTCCCTTTTAGCCAATTCCCTCAAAATGTAGGCTACGAAGGAGCTTATCTTCAATTGATAAACAAAGAGATTTCCATGGAAGAATTCAACGAGAAAGTAACCCGTATGGAAAAACAAAACACAGACTGGTTTAAACTTCTCGCTCGTAATGCCGTCAGTCAGAATTATTCATTAAGTCTAAGCGGTGGAAATGATAAACTCAATTTCTATGGTTCCGTGGGTTTCAATAAATCATTGAGCAGCTATAAAGGTAATGACCAAAGTAATAAAACGATAAATTTCAGCGTGGATGCAAAACTACGGGATAATTTACGTACTAAATTCCAATTCTCTGCCAGTCAATCCGAGACGAACGCTTACTACACGGGAGTTAACCCGGAAGATTATGCACTGAATACCAGTAGAATTTTAGGACCGGACGAATGGTACTCCATTAATGAAGCAAAAGCCTATTTTCAATTAGATGATGGCTCCGCGATCCAAAGAGATATTCGCTATAATTTCTTAAATGAACTCGAACATACCGGAAACGAGAATAAGAATACTAAATTCCAAATCACAGGTAATTTGATCTGGAATATTACACCAGAAATCAAATATGAATTAACTACCGCATTTACAAGAAATAGTTCAGAAGCTAATGTTTGGGCAGATGACCATTCTTATGCAGTTTCAAAAATCCGAGGAGCCAATTATGGAGAGCTTGTAACCGGAGAATCCGATTCATGGTTAACCTTGGCATCCGTGTTACCTTATGGCGGGATTTTAAACTACAATTCAACTAACCAACAAAGCTACACGGTTCGTAATCAACTTAACTATGGAAAACTTCTTGATAGAGAAGGTGACCATGCTCTTAATGTAGCATTAGGTCATGAGGTCAGGGGAAATAGCTACATCGGCCAAAGTGGAGTTGAATATGGATATATGCCCAATCGAGGCAAAAGCGTGGATTATAATTATAGTCAACAAGCAAACAAATATTACGTTCTAAGTATTTATAAAGACTGTAATTACAGGGAAACCGCTAACGTTCCGGCATATAATGATCGTCATTCGACTACACTTACAGACCAAATTGAAAATTATATGTCTTTTTACGCCACATTAGGCTATTCTTATGCAAGCAAGTACACGTTATCTTTTAGTTTTAGACAAGACGCATCCAATAAATTCGGACAAAACACCAATAATCGTTTTAACCCCGTGCTATCAGCCGGAGTCAGATGGAATGTAAGCGAAGAAAATTTCATGCGTCAGTTCGGTTGGTTATCCAACTTGACCTTGAAAGCATCCTACGGTTCTCAAGGGAAAGCTCCGGATATTAGTCCTTACTTAATTACAAATTTCAATATTGCACCGGACATATTAACCGGAGATCAATTTCTATCTATTAAAAATCTCCCGAATAAAGATTTAAAATGGGAAAAAACCAAAAGCTTTAACGGAGGGATTGAACTTTCCATACTAAACGACCGGATATACGGAAGTATTGATTTTTATTACAAAAAAACAGTAGATGCAATCACATACGTAAACATTCCGATAGAAAACGGAACTCCCAACATGGCAATCAACAACGGCTCTATCATTAATAAGGGTTACGATGTTTCATTGACTGTTATCCCCATACAAACGAAGGATATGAGATGGAGTATCAACGCAACTTCCGGCTTTAACCGTAACGAGGTAAAAGATAACGAAGACAATGCAACCCTCGAAAAAATTACAAATGGAAGTGTCATTATTGATGGTTTTGCTTTGAATAGTTTCTGGTCATTCCCGTATATTGGCTTGTCTGATCAAGGTGTACCTAAATTCGCCATTATAGACCAAACTCCCGGAACTAAAACAAGGGTTGAATCGGGAACACTACTCGACTACATGATATACAGTGGTGTCAAAGATCCTGTATTTAGCGGAGGGTTATCCACGTCTTTCAGATACAAACAATTCACGTTATCAGCATCCTTCAATTTCCAATTAGGACATCACAAACGCCTGAACCCTTTCATGAGAAGCCAAGCAACAAGTGGAGGTATCGGACAATTACGTATTCCCGACCCAGAGAAAAATGCAAGTAAAGAACTCAATAAACGGTGGAGACAACCGGGTGATGAAAAATACACGAATATACCGGCAATATTATCTTCTGACGAGAATCTGGCAAATTATCTTCCGGACAATTCACTTAGTTTAAGTAATAACGGGGAAATCTACCGTTACCAGATGTATAATTTATCAGATCTACGAGTTGTCAAAGCTAATCACTTGAGGTGTAACAACATTTGTCTAACATATGCCTTACCCCGAGATATTCTGGATCAGATAAGACTTTCCAACTTGACATTTGCATTAACTGTTACAGACCCCTTTGTCATCAAGAGTAAAGGACTTGGCAAACAAGACCCTGAGACCTTGAGTACAGATGCAACAACAATCATTCCGGTCGTTGATCGCCAACGCAAATTCTCGTTAAGTATAAGTCTTGGTTTCTAAATTTTAAAATTCAATTACCATGAAAAATATTATACAGAAAAGCATTATACTCTTAGCTACAATCAGTCTATGCTCTTGTAGTGACTTTCTTAAAGAGTCATCACAAGACGAAGTTATTCCCTCAACAATAGAAGATTTGGATCAATTATTGGCATACGAAGGATATCCCCGACGAGATCTCTCCTTAATGCCATATCTGGATTTACTAGATGATGACGTAACCCAATACATCACATCCAGTAACGCAAATCCTATTGTTACGAAATACAGCCCTTTATATTTATGGGGTGGACGTTCTGCCGAAAGCAATGAAAAGATGTTTGAAGATTTCAACAATCTCCCCAACCCAACTAGCGGCATTACATCCATTGAAGTAGATTCATACGCAACCTTTTACAAAATGATTGCCGGTTGTAATGTCGTTATTGACATGATTAATGAGGTTGATGGAGAGGAGAACATGAAAAAAAGGGTCGAGGGGGAAGCTCTTGTATTACGTTCATTTTATTATTTTAACCTCATAAATCTTTACGCTTACCCATATAATACTCCTAATGCACCTCAAGGACAATCTGCCGGAATTCCGTTAAAATTAAGTAGTGCTATTAACCAAAATTCAGTTTCACGTAGTACGGTTGCTGAAGTATACAATAGCATTATTAATGATATTGAAAAGGGTATTAACCTATTGACAGAAGTTAGTTCCGTTGGAACCAAATTTCGTGTCGGAACCCGAACAGCACATTTATTAGCAAGCCGTTACTACCTTTTCATGGAAAATTGGGAAAAAGCTGCTGAACATGCTAACGCGATATTTTCCATTCCGGGAGGAAATCTTTACCTTTTTGATATTACAACAGTAACTTATCCGGCAAATACAGATGGTCTAGATTTTCCTCATCCATTTACCCTGGATAATCCGGAAATCTTATTCTTTTATGCAGAAGATTCAGAACATTGTATGGTACAATCAATTTACAGCTCTGATTGTTTTATGGCATCAGACGAATTATTAAATAGCTACGCTAATGACGATCAACGCTTAAAAAGCTATCTTAGTCCTCGTAATGGGCGAGAAAAATCATCTAAATTCGCTACCGATCTCGAATTCGGAGCATGTTTACGTCTAAGTGAAGCTTATTTAAACAGAGCGGAAGCCTACGCACATATGGCTAAAGAAGGACAGAGCGAATATTTGGACAAGGCAATCTCCGACTTGAATACATTAAGAGAAAAACGTATCAAGAACTATTCGTCACAAACCTGGACAAGCAGTACGTTCAATCACAATGCTGACAAACTTATCGAAGAGTGTAAGGCAGAACGTCGACGGGAATTATGCTTTGAAGGAAATCGCTGGTTCGATTTACGACGTTACGGAATGCAATCCTTTTCTCACGATATTGACGAATCTCCAAATACCGGAGATGAATACACGGTAGAAATTGGAACAGCTACCCCCAAATGGGTATTACCCATCATGCAGGTACATAAAGAAAGTAATCCAGCTCTAAATTAAAATAGATAGTTATGAAAAAAATAAATCTATACATATTAGCACTGTGTGCATTGTTTCTCTTTTCTTGTAATGACGAAGACGATGTAGTAATCTCCGAGAAAAAAGAAAATCGATTCGATCTTCCCCAAGGAAATCATGATTTTGATGATCAAATTGTAGAATGGAATAATAAATATGGAACTTACGTATTATATAAGTTTTCCAATCCAGATATAAATTACCAATTCACGTCTAACGCAAAATATGATGTTCGTGAAGAAGCAGATGAAGAAGGAATTCGTGCTGCTGTACAATTCTTAAAAGAGGATTTTTTTGATTTATATACGGATGAAGTTAAGAAACATCTATTCCCATCTAAAATCCTGATGGCAGGTATGCTATACACGCAAGACAACTACGTCCCACTTTGGGATACAATCAGTGATGGAGGGTTGGATTTTCAAAGAGGATACATGGTAAGAGGTGTTGACCATATCACTCTCCCCCACGTGGATAAAGATTTTGCCCAACGAATAAAAAATCCTCAATACAGGAAAAGATTGAAACTTGCAATAAATCGAACATTCATTCAATTTTTGATGAACCCTCTAGATGATGTTATCGCTAAAATAGATCATGAAAATATCATCAATACATTCGGAGCCTATTCTCTTATATCAGAACAATCTGCACAAGAAGGTGTTACAGATCCTTATTCCAGCAAGAATAGATGGTATCAAGAAAAAGACTTGTACCAATTAGGTTTCTTAGAATACGGCACATACTGGTATTTCTGGGAACCATTTTATTGGACAGCACCAGACAAAGACGATGATTTTTATTCTTTCTTAGAATTTATATTTACACAAACAAGAGAGGAATTATATACAAACCCGCTTTACACAAATTATCCACCGATTAAGAAGAAGTGTGATCATTTATTAGAAACATTTGCAAAACATGGTATCACACTATAATTCAAGAGAAAAGAATAGAACGAAAAAGGAGCCTTTTGCGAGGCTCCTTTTTTATCCATCAATACAAGCTCTTCGCTACTTTTATAACATCTTCCGCCAATTGATTGGCAGCAGACTCGTCTTTTGATTCAGAATAAATCCGGATAATCGGTTCGGTGTTGGATTTTCGCAGGTGTACCCACCCGTCCTTGAAATCAATTTTCACACCATCAATATCGGTAATTTCTTCCGAGGCATATTTCTTTTTCAATCCCTCCAATATCTTATCGACATCCATATCGGGAGAAAGTGTTAACTTATTCTTCGAGATAAAATATTGCGGGTAAGTTGCCTTTAAAGCGGTCATACTCTTTCCTTCTGCCACGAAATGAGAAAGGAACAAACCGACACCTACCAAGGCATCACGCCCGTAATGGCTTTCCGGATAGATGACTCCACCGTTTCCTTCACCGCCAATCACCGTATTGGTCTCTTTCATCTTGGTCACCACGTTCACCTCTCCCACGGCCGCAGCATTATATTGTTGTCCGTGAGCCAACGTTACGTCCCGCAAAGCACGAGAAGAAGAAAGATTAGAAACGGTATTTCCCGGTGTATGTTTCAACACGTAGTCGGCAACCGCTACCAGCGTGTACTCTTCCACGAACATCTCCCCGTTCTCGCAAACTAATGCCAGACGGTCAACATCCGGGTCAACCACGATACCCAAGTCTGCCCCACACTCCTTGATCTTCTCTGAAATCTGGGTCAGGTTCTCCGGAATGGGTTCCGGGTTATGAGCAAAGCGTCCCGTGGGCTCGCAATTCAACTCGACAACCTCTCTTACACCTAAAGCTTTCAGCAAAGCGGGAATCACGGTTCCTCCCACGGAATTCACCGCATCCACGACAACTTTCAAATTTGCCTTGGCAATAGCCTCCCGGTTCACGAGTTTTAGATCCAACACGTGCTGAATATGGTAATCCGTGTAATCCTTGTGGGTAATCGAACCCAATTCATCCACTTCTGCATATTCAAACGACTCCTGTTCTGCCATCTGAAGTACTTTTGCCCCGTCCTCTGCAGAAAGGAATTCTCCCCGGTTATTTAATAATTTTAGAGCATTCCACTGTTTCGGGTTATGGCTGGCCGTTAGGATAATTCCTCCGTCAGCCTGTTCTGCGGTAACGGCAATCTCCGTGGTTGGGGTAGTTGCCAAACCGATATTCACCACGTCATGCCCCAGACCGGACAAAGTAGCCTCCACTAATTTAGCATACATCTCCCCGGAAATACGGGCATCCCGACCTAACACGATTTTAGCTCTTGTTTTCCCGGCCCCGGTCTTCAACCAAGTAGCGTAAGCCGAAACAAATTTAACAATATCCAAGGGAGTTAGGTTATCACCCGGACGTCCACCGACAGTTCCCCGGATACCGGATATAGATTTTATTAATGTCATAACAATTGAGAATTGAAAATTGAAAATTGAAAATGACGATCATTCAATTTTGCAACCATGAAATAAAATAAAGGGACTGTATCCGTTACCCCTTATCGAGATAACACGTACAGTCCCCTTTATCAATAAAATTAGATAGATGCCTTGTAAGCGTCAGCGCTTAACAATCCGTCTAATTGTGCTTCGTCTTCAACTTTTACCTTGATAATCCAACCTTTTCCATAAGGATCTTTGTTTACCAAGTCAGGTTGATCTTCCAGTTCTGAGTTGAATTCCAATACCTCTCCGGAAATCGGCATATACAAATCAGAAACAGTCTTTACAGCCTCGATACTACCGAAAGTATCTCCAGCCTCCAGGTTGTCACCTTCGGTCTCAACCTCAACAAACACGATGTCACCTAATTGACTTTGTGCATAGTCAGTGATACCAACATATGCTTCCTCACCCTCAACACGAATCCATTCGTGTTCTTTAGTGTACTTTAATTCTGCAGGTACGTTCATTATCTTATAAGTTAAATTAAATTTGACAACTATTATGTGGCACAAATATAAGGAAAAATTTAAACTCCAAAACTGTTAATTGAAATTTTAGCCTACACTTTATTACTTTTATTAATAACCCGTTCATCCTCAATACAAATCATCCGCATCCCTTTGTTTTCGGGCGCTCAAGAATATTTTTCTTCGTAAGAAAAACGCAATTTTTTCCATTTTTTCGATCTAGAAATATTGCATAATAAGAAAAACTATCTATCTTTGCACCGCAATTGAGAACAACAGCGGTTGTTCGATGCAAAAAAGGTTCGGTAGTTCAGCTGGTTAGAATACATGCCTGTCACGCATGGGGTCGCGGGTTCGAGTCCCGTCCGAACCGCCTTTTTTGAAAACACTTTGGTCTGGTAGTTCAGCTGGTTAGAATACATGCCTGTCACGCATGGGGTCGCGGGTTCGAGTCCCGTCCAGACCGCCAAGAAAAAGAGTTTCGAGTAAATATTCGGAACTCTTTTTTTATTTCCATTCTTTTTAAAGCACATATCGGGCAGATACACTATCCACAATCGACCAAATGAGTATATTGAAGAGGCAACACAATAAAAAGAGAGATGCCTGTTAATCGATCGACTAACAGGCATCTCTGCGGTTCGGACGGGACTCGAACCCGCGACCCCATGCGTGACAGGCATGTATTCTAACCAGCTGAACTACCGAACCAGATTTAAAAACAACCTCTATTGTTTCTGATTGCGGGTGCAAATATAGCCTTTGTTTTTAATTCTACAATGATTTTTATACAAAAAATTCACGATAAACCATTTTTCTCCCGTCACTTTAATATATCAAGGTTAAAAACTATATTTGCAATAAATAACATTCATACTATGCAGCAGCCAAAAGAATACTATCAAGCACAAATATCACGCCTTACGATCCTCTTAAAAAAACACAGACAACGGCGTAACGGTATCACCCTCACAAAAGTCTTCTTATTCCTGTTAGCCATATATTTCATATATACCTTCGCCAACACAGGGTACACGCCTTATCTAATCGCTTTTATTGCTGCCATAGCACTATTTATCATCACGAATATATTCGAAACCAAATTATTAAAAGAAATACAATTCCTGCACAAACTTGAAGAATGTTCCCATGTGGAACTGGAATATCTTGCCGGAAACTTTATAAATCTCCCGACAGGCGAGGAGTACAAAGACCAGACTCACCCTTACGCTCATGATCTTGACATATTCGGGGAGGATTCCCTTTTCCAATCCGTCAACCGTACGGTTACGCCCCACGGGAGGGAGAAATTGCGGGAATGGTTGCTCTACCCGTTAAAATCCGGGCAACCCATCATCGAGCGCCAACAAGCCATCGAAGAATTTGCCCGCGAGCCGGAATGGTGTCACGTTTTCCGAGCCAAGGGCAACAGCCAACGCATTACCCACATGGCCATGCAACAAATCGAACAATGGCAGCGGGAACAAGTCGGGCTACCACGCTGGACTCGTCCTTTCCTGTATATCCTTCCGATACTGACGGTCTCTACCTGGATATTGTATATTGCCTCCATACTCACGTTAAATATTCCATTATTCCTTTCCTGCGTATCCCTTTTTTGTAGCTATTTACCGGCTCAAAAAACATTGCGAACTCACATGCGTCTGGATGAATTCACCCGTTCGTTCAGTAACCTTCACGAACTGATCGGACATTTTTCTACATTTACCTGTTCTTCCGTCAAATTAAAAGCATTGCGTCAACAACTATTCAACGAAACATACAACGCGGACGAGGCTCTGCGTTCCCTGCATAAAATACAGGAAAGTTTCGACCAGCGCTCTAACGCGGTGGTTGCCATGTTCATGAACGGGCTTTTCATGCGGGAATTACACCTTATCCAGCGCCTTGTTGCCTGGAAACGCCGTTATGCCGCGGCCATCCCGACTTGGGTAGAAATCACGGGAGAACTTGACGTTCTGGTTAGTCTGGCCAACTACAAGTACAACCACCCCGATTTTATCCATCCTACTCCCGGAGACAATCAACTTTTACGGGGTACAGCCATCGGTCACCCTCTCCTACCCGCCAATGAATGTGTAACCAATGATTTCGAAGTAGCCCGGTTACACGAATTCTATATCATCACGGGAGCGAACATGGCCGGGAAATCCACCTTCCTACGTGCGATAGGGGTGAATCTTGTACTTGCTTGTTGCGGAGCTGTCGTTCGGGCTGAAAGTTTTGAATTCCAGCCTATGGCCCTCTTTACCAGTATGCGCACCGTTGATAACCTGGCGAAAGGAACCTCTTATTTTCATGCCGAATTACTCCGTTTACAACAACTTGTCAACATGGCACAACACGAAGAACGTTTGTTTATCATTTTGGATGAAATTCTAAAAGGAACTAACTCCCGGGACAAGTTGAACGGTTCCCGTCGTTTCCTTCAAAAATTACTCACGTTACCTGTTGCCGGACTTGTTGCCACGCATGACCTCGAACTCGGAGAACTTGCCAACACGATACCGGACAACTTCTTTAACCGGTGTTTCGAGATCACGCACACGGATGATGACATTGCCTATGATTATAAACTGAAACCCGGTATCAGTCAAAACATGAATGCATCCATCTTACTTGAAAAAATGAAACTCGTGTAAGAATCATCCAATCCGAACATTCCTCTGTCGTTTCCGTTTAACACGGTAAAAACAGGAGAATATGAAAACAATGATTTTGATCACGCTACTTTTACCCATGGTACTTCTCAATGGATGTAAGGACAAAACTCAAGGTAAAGTTTCCAACATACCGGACAGCACGTTTGCCGCAACACCTGCCATTACCAATAATTATTACTTCGCCGGAGAATACCAGTATCAAACAGATAAAGCAACCTTAAAAGATCAAGCCACAGGTTCCACGTTCACCATCAATAACGGGGAAATAGCAACCCAATTGGCAGAACAATATTTAGCGCTAAAGCTTCCTAGCGAGAAGGGTGTCAGCGTTCAATTACTCGGACACCTCTCCCCGGCGAACGATGTTGAACACACTTCCATGAACGGCCTTACCGTTACTCAAATCATCGGCTTACACCCCGGAACAAATCCACGTGGCACACACCTCACGGGAGACTACATAACCTATGTACCCAACAATATCAAGCCTACAGAACGGTTCACGTTCTCATTACATCCCGACTACACCTACACGTTCAGTATTTATAATCTAAGTGCAAACTCCTCCCGTAATGCTACCGGAAAGTGGTTTCTTTTAAACAAGAACGAAATTCAATTCACCAATAATCCCCTCACGAGTTTCACGAACGAGGCCTTCATCCATGATGACGGGAAGCAATTAACCTTCAAGCTCAGTAAAAGGGTTTATTATAAACAAGAATCAGAAATTTCCCTGTAACATATTGCTTGTGCATCACCATGACTCACGCCATAACAATATAATAAGCAATACCTTACCGGGAAATCATCAAAATACAACCAGAAACTCGAATTCTACCGGACAAATAGTCTACAGTTTCACAACAGGTAATACTTCCGCCGAGGCTAAAGGCAACATGACAACATCATTCTCCGACAAAACAGATGAATTCTCTTGATCACGAACTTTAGTCTTTTTAGGATCTTGAACCTCGGATAAAGCAACATTCTTTCCTTGCTTTTCTCCTACTTTTACCAGTAAACGCACGGTCACGACCTCACGTGTATTTTCCAATAACGTGGGGTGTGTATGCACCACAAAACAACGATCTGTTAACCTTCTACGCCAAGCAATAGCTTTTTTCACTTCGTTAGCACGAAGTAACGCTAAATTCAGATTTTCCTCATCAGTTGAAAGAGATGTACTGTAACTATCCAACTGCAACATGATACGCCCTGCCTCAATATCTTCCTGATAGCTTTTTGCCATAGAAAGAATACTATCCAACTCTACATTATTGGATCCAAAATGCACGTAAAACGTTGCTCTACAAGGAACAAAACGAAATACACGTACACTATCCGATACTTCTTCGACGGGAACACATCTCGTCGCTCCTACTCCCGGGATAGACAGGAGAGAAAAGAACAATAAAAATACCTTTACACTCATTTAATTCCTAGTTATACACGTTCGTTCCTCTTATCCCCCTGCATCCTCTTTAGGAATAGCAAAGAACGATCATTTAATAATATGCAAAAATAAATAATAATAATGATAAATACAAATAATTATTTGTTAATAACAATACTGATTAACAATTAATTATAGTTATAGCACCAAAAACAATTAAACTCATTTGAACGTATATCAATAAATGATCGTTTAATGAATGCCTAAAGGATAATTGCCTTCTTCTTACATTTTATCAGACAAATCGTTATCCTGACATAAAAATACTTAGAATCAGCTTATTACACAATTAAACATTCGATTTATAAAAAAGAAGGCGAAAAAAGGATTCCTCTACAAAAGCTCCCAGCCCCTCAAAAAGGAATGAAAGGATAAAAATATCCTCCTAAGAATAGAAAAAACTATCAGATTAAATAAAAATGAGCTATTCGACATCATAAAATCAAATAGCCCATTTTCCATTACCTTTCTTTTTATCCGCAATAGAAATATTTTTGCACGAGTTCCATTATTTTTACCTCGTCGTTTCCTAAATCCTGACGCAACGTTTTGTCATCAAACTTTTTCAAACCGGCCACTAAACCATCAATCAGACCGGGAGCAAACACCCCGTACTTTTCGAAATCAGCACGTTGTTTTTCCAGACACAACGCGGAATCATAACAGGATGCCGGCAACTGACTTAACCGATCAGCAACCCCCTTGTTCGCATCATCAAATATATTAACATCCACGTAACGTTCCTTCGCGTATTGCAACGCATCCTTCATTTCAAATCCATGACGCACGGCAACTGCCAACCCCGCAATCAACAGGTACACATCGGCCGAACCATCCGGACAACGGAATTCCACGGTTTGTTTACCACTGAAATCCTGATCTTCCACTTTTTCCAACGGGTTCGCATCACGCAACATATCTCCCGCACCACTCGTCCATCCCAACGGTACACGTACCAAAACCGAACGATTACGATCTCCCCAACAAATATTCGTGGGAGCCTCTTGGTGGGGAACCAAGCGGAAATATGACATCGGATTTATGTTCCCGAAAGCCGTCAACGAGGGTGCCAGATCCAGATACCCGGCAATAGCTTTCAGCGCACTATCCGTTAATTTGCCATTCTCGATCATCATATTCTTATCCCCTTTTTTCAAACGGGTATGAATATGCAACCCGCTCCCGGCCTTGCCTACCGTGATCTTCGGGGCAAATGTCAAATCTACACCAAACTGGTAAGCCAGCGTCCTCAGAATCCACTTGGCAATAATCAATTGATCAGCAGCATCTTCCATTTTCGTGGGCAGAAATTCGATCTCGTTCTGTTCGTACATCAAATCTCCCTTCGTGAAATTACCCACCTCGGAATGTCCGTATTTAATCAATCCTCCGGTTCCGGCAATATACTTCATGGCCAACGCACGTAAATCCCGCCCCTTGTTAAAAGGAGTAGACTCGTGATACCCTTTTTGATCGGAAGCCAAGAATAAATCGTCCTTTTCACTCACCACGTAATACTCTAACTCCCCCATCACCTCGTATTCCATTCCCGTCACTTGCTTTAATACCTCGTGCGCCTTTCGCATCGTGTACTCCGGTGACATTTCCAATGGTTTCCCGTCCTTCGTGTAAAAACTACAAAGAATATCAACTGCGGGAATCTCGCTGAACGGGTTCAGGAAAGCCGTACGATAACGGGGTAACACGTACAAGTCACTTGATCCGGCCTCTATATATGGGAACAGGCTGGAACCATCCACTCGTTCACCACACGTCAGTATATTATCCAGATGATCAAGACTATTGATAATAAAATTTAACGTCTTTAATCGTCCATCCGCACCGGGATACCTGAAATTGATCATCTCAATTTCATTTTCCGTCACATAACGAATAATATCATCTTTGGTAAAATCTTTAGCATCTTTTTCTAAAAAACGGACCAAAGCATGAGGATTTAGTGCATATTTTGAACTCATATTTCTTTATTTATTAGATCTATTAATTTTTAGCTTCTAAAAATAAAAAAAATGAGTTATAATCCCTAGTTAATTTTAGATTCTAGATTTTAAATTTTGAATCTGATTAATTATTTTAGATTCCAGCCACACAAGCCGACGCTTTTAGCTCTCAACTTTTATCTTTTAGTTTTTAACTTTTATCTTTTCCTATTTGTCCAGCTCATTCAAAGCAAAAGCGTAAGCTCCGAAAGCGATAGCCCTACTTGTTCCCAACTTTGTCGTGATTACCCCCATTCTTTTCACGGGATCATATTCTACCGTTTCAGTCGTTCCAGGCACGACAATTCGTCTGGACGTGGGAGCCAAGAAAGCCGCACAATCTCCCGGATCATCCAGGAAAAAAGCCTTCATTTCCATCCGGTCCGCCGGGGCCCCTTCGTACATTTCCAAAGTTCCGTTCAATTCCCGCATCACGGCCGGCATCAAATATTTGTGGGCAGCAATAATCCCTCCACCAATCACCACAATTCCATCCACCACGGCATTCATCGAGGCAATAGCCTCTCCCAACACTTCTCCCGCATGATCAAAAGCTTCCCGGGCAGCCGCTGGATTCCCTTCGAGATTTCCCTCGGCAATCTCGAAAATCTCTTTCGGGGTCAACCGCCGTGTATCCCCAGACAATCGGGCATATTCCCTCTTAATCGCCCGGATCGAAATTCCCTCCTCGACCCCGTAAATCGGCTGGCGTTTATCCCGCAACACCCATACTTCGGCAGCCGCACCGTTATCACCCAGAAAAAGCTCCCCATCACGAACTACCCCACCACCGAATCCGGTCCCCAACGTAATGCCAATCAAATTTTTATACATTTTATTTTTCCCCGCATCCCGTAGCATACGATTCACTTCCGGCAACGCTCCAGCCAATGCCTCCCCGTAAGCGAACAGGTCCCCGTCATTATTGATAAATACCGGAATCCCAAACTTATTTCTCAAAAAGGCACCTAATGCCACTCCCCCTTGAAAAGCCGGTAAGTTCTTCAAGTCACCGATAATCCCGTTCACGTAATCTGCCGGCCCGGGAAATGCAAAACTGATCGCCACGGGGTCTTCCGGCAACTTCAATTTGATGGCAGAAAAACCCGTAACCATCGTCTCCAAGCACTTCTCCAAATTATCGCCATTTGAAGGTAAAACAATCGGTTCAACGATCTCTTCATTAGAGCGGATAGCCGAGAATACAAAATTCGTTCCCCCGGCATCCAACGTCATCACTATTCTTTTATCAAACTGATACATAATAAGCTAAAAGTTAAAAGATAAAAACTAAAAGTTTAAGAGAATGTAGAATCACTTCCGGGTTTTAATCCCCACCGAGCAATACAACAAGTAACACATACAACCGAGAATCACGATAAGTGAACCGGCCTGTGTGCCGATCAAATCCGTACAATATCCCATCAATGGCGGGATTACCGCACCTCCGAAAATACCTGTCACCATCAGACCGGAAATCTCGTTAGCTTTCTCCGGACGGGCTTGAATGGCCATGGAGAAGATCAGGGAGAATATGCTGGAACACGTGAAACCGATCAACGCGATCAACACCAAAATCGAGTATTGCCCAGGCATGAAGAACAACACGATCATGGCAGTAATAGCTACCAGAATGTTCACCCGGAAATACTTGCTACCGGAAACCCGTGCTAACAGGAAAGTTCCCACGAAAGCCCCGATCGTGCGGAAAGCAAAATAAACACTCGATCCGACACCCGCTCCCGTAACATCAAACCCACAACGCTCGATCAATAACTTCGGAGCCACCGTGTTAATCCCGACATCAACGCCCACGACAAACACGATACCCAAGAAAAGCAACAGGATCGTCCTATCCTTCAACAACCCGAACGTCGCTCCCCACGAAGAGGTCGACTGTTCCGGCGATTCCTCACGAATATGCACGAGCATCAACCAACCCATGGAAATCAAGGTCAACAAGGCAAAAATCGGGAAAAGGTATTGCCAATTTCCCAACATGGTTGCCGCGAATGCCGCGATAAACGGACCACAAAAAGAAGAAACGGCCTTCAGCACCTGCCCCGCGGTCAACGAACTCGCCAGCACGTTTCCCTTCACCACGTTCGTCAGCAAAGGGTTCAATGACACCTGCAAGATGGTATTACCGATTCCCAGCAAGGCGAAAGCAATCAGACACGTGTACAAGTTATAATCAATAAAAGGGATAATCATTCCCACGATAGTCACCAGCATACTCACCAACACCGTTTTCTTCCGACCGATACGGTTCATAAAAATAGCCGCCGGGACCGCCAGTAACAAAAACCATAGAAATACCATAGAAGGCAGGAATCCGGCAATAGTTTCACTTAACCCGAAATCGGCTTTTACGTAACTGGTTGCAATCCCCACCACGTCACAGAATCCCATGATAAAAAAACCAAACAACACAGGCAGTAAAGCCTTAATACTTGTAGAACTTTCTTTCATAATATATAAATTTAACACAAACAAGAACATTAAAAGAGCGACTAATGTAAACAATTTCATTTAATATTTCTAACAATTAATCACCTCATTTCAACTTTGAAACGTTAAAATACACGCCCAATAAAATACTCGGAACGGCTACCATACGGACTTTCCGGAATAACACTCACAATCCCGCCCGACTTGATGGCGAGATCGATGGGAGAACCATCCGCAGAGACCAGTTACAGACGTTCCCCGTCCGAATTAAAGCCGATCAATGAAACGTGTTTGCAACCAACAATCCACACCTCTGACATCTTTATGTAGCCCGTTCTCCACCTTATCTGCCATCGAACAGCCACAAAACAATAAAAATACGTATCTTTGCGGCCCGAAAAAACAAACCGATAAACAAAACGAATATGAGATTTACACACAAACAAATATGGGTGATCACTTTCCCGATCCTGGTCAGTTTGTTGATGGAACACTTGATTAACATGACCGATACCGCATTTCTCGGCAGAGTGGGAGAAGTCGAACTAGGTGCATCAGCCTTAGCCGGCGTGTACTACATGGCAATCTACATGCTCGCTTTCGGTTTCAGCATCGGGGCTCAAATCCTCATCGGCCGACGCAATGGAGAAGGCAACTACAAGGATATCGGCCCCATTTTTATACAAGGGGTACTTTTCCTCGTGGGACTTGCCACGCTCATGTTCACGGTTTCCCGCATATACACGCCTTCGGTTCTCCGTTCGGTCATTGACTCGGAACAAGTCTACGTGGCCACGAACGACTACATGAAATGGCGAATATTCGGTTTCTTCTTCTCGTTTGTCGCCGTCATGTTCCGGGCCTTCTTCGTGGGAATCACCACGACACGCATACTCACGATCAATTCGCTTGTCATGGTCGGCACCAATGTCGTGCTGAATTACCTGTTAATTTTCGGTAAATTCGGGTTCCCAGCCTTGGGTATAAGCGGGGCTGCCATCGGCTCGTCCGTGGCAGAACTCGTTTCCATGATATTCTATATCCTATATACTTGGAAAAAAGTTGATTGGAAAAAATACGCCCTTTTCAACCTGTCAAGTTTCAACCCGAAATTATTGTCGGGCATACTCAACATCTCCATTTGGACCATGATCCAGTCCTTTCTGGCCATGGCCACTTGGTTTCTGTTCTTTATTGCCGTGGAACACCTCGGTGAACGCCCACTGGCAGTGTCCAACATCGTGCGCAGTGCCGCCATGTTCTTCTTCATGCCAGTTTCCGCCTTCGCTGCCACGACCAGCTCGCTTGTGAGTAACCTGATCGGCGCGCAGGCCACCTCCCAGGTCTGGAGTACTTGTCTCAAAACAATCAAGATGTGCTATCTCTTTGTCATCCCGATCGGCATCATCATACTACTGGCTCCCGCCACATTTTTAAGAATATACACCGATGATCCCCAACTCATTCGAGCCACGATCCCTTCCCTTTTCGTGATGATGAGTGCGGTTCTTCTTTCCACCCCCGGCAGTATTCTTTTCAACGCCGTGTCGGGAACAGGAAACACACGTATGGCTCTATTTATGGAGTTCGGTACGCTCACGTTCTACGTTCTCTACATCATCTACATCGTGTTCTATCTCCAAGCGGATGTCGCCATCTGTTGGACCACGGAACACGCCTACTGGAGCATCCTGCTCATTCTCGGTTTCATGTACATGAAAAGCGGAAAATGGGCAGGCAAGAAAATATAGCATCACAAACTGAACACCACGTAGAACTCCCGTAAATACACCTGTTGTTCTCCCTCTCCCGTGTTCGTGAAACGGACGAACTTCACGGGAGTATCCTCCCATTTGCCGTTCAGACGGCCGCGAGCGTCACGGGTCAACGTCACGGTCTGCCACGTCTCACCATCAGCAGAAACTTCCATGACACCCCAGGAAAGATCACCTTTCACGTCAAAATTCAAACGGGTACCGGGAATCCGGTAGGCATCATCAAGTTCCAATTGCAGGTACCCCCCGGCCGGCCATTTCACGACTTCCAGCAAAGGGGTCAAATGAACCCGACTGGGATATACTTGTAAAGGCAGATGTTCCAGTTGAGGCACGTTCGTGGTCAACTTACAAGGTGAATAATCGGCTAACAAAGGCAAATCCGTCCCGTTCTGACGATTAAACCGTTCCGTGGCCTCCGTGAAAACATCCAGCACCAACGGTTGAAGTACTGTCGTCCCGGTCTTCACGCCCGGCTGGTAAGGATTCTGATTAAATTGTCTTTCCAGCTCGTAACTTCTCTTGCGCAAGGCTTTAACGTGATTATACTTCCGCAGGAAAAGTTCACGATCACCACGTTCCCCGGCTTTAATCATGGACAAAGCCTCCTGCCCGGCATCTCCCAATATCTTGAACTGATACAACCACGGGGTAATTTCTTCAATCAACGCCTCGTTTTCCCGGTCAATCAACAACAAATCGGCAGCCTCTGCCACACGCTCGAACTCGTCCTGCAAAGCAAGAAAATCCCGCTCATCATAATGTCCTTCCCGATACCCCTTTATGAAACGCTCGGCCACGGGTTGAATTTCCACAGATTCTTCCCGACGGAAACGATGCACGTTCTCTCCCAGATCGGAATTATGACGGGCGAAAACGGTAAAGGCCTCCACGTTCTCCGGCATGATGGCCCGAATAGCCCGGTACCATGACCGGGAACGATCATACGATTGCATATTCCACGTGTAGTCTGCCACGCAATATATTGCCAGTTTTGATGCCTCCGCCCATTCCATGGGATTAGCCACGAAACCGGAAATACTCCCGGCAATATCTTTCCCGTTACCATACACCTCGCCCAGTAACAGGTGATCCCTCACGTAATCCGACACGGGGAAATTCCACCAGATATAAGAGGGACGTTTGATTTGTTCCCGAATCCACTCCACGCCTTCTTTAGTAATCTCGGAAATCACCCGATCTCCCGTCCACATCACCTCCACGGACGGGTTCAACTTCTCACCTATCGTGGCAAGATACCCGCTTTCCGGTCGTGCCCATCCTTTATTGTACTCGGTTGGACACACGATCAAAGGCGTCACGTCGGGCTTTACCTGCACGAAATGGTCATCAATATAATTCAACAATTCCACCTGTCGGTCGGCTTTCGCCCCCTCACCGGAAATATCGTCAAAAAAGACAGCAAAAGAACGTACGCCCAAATCGTACATATGCTCGAACTTGGCCATCAATGAATCACGGTCGGAAGTCTCCCAGCGAATGTCTAACCCCGGATGAATCGCCCACACAAAATCCACCTCGTTCTCGTTTGCTACCTTCACCAGCTCGGCAAGACGAGCTGCCTCCTTGGCAGGATAAGGTTTCCGCCAGTTGGGCGAACTATGGAAAGGATCGTCTTTCGGCCCGTAAATATACGTGTTTAATTTATTCTCCCCGTAAAAACGCAGTTGCCTCAAACGGGCCTCGTGGCTCCAAGGCGTACCGTAAAATCCCTCGACCACGCCCCGGAAACGTACGTCCGGGTAATCCTGAATCCTAACAAACGGTAAATGCCCCTCGTGGAACAACTGCATGAAAGTACGCACGGCATAATACGTTCCCCGCTCGTCATTCCCGGCCAGCATGATGGCCTTATCGGTAATCGACAGGTAGTATCCTTCCGGATGATCGGGTATCAGCCGTTTTGCCCCCCGCACGGCCCGGTCACCTTTCTCGCCCACGTACAAGGGAAACCCTTCCGTCCCGAGACGGTCACCCAAAAATTGTTTCAACAAAGCTATTGCATGAGGATTAGCCTCCTGTTCACCCACGAGCCGGAAAGCAACCGGAATCGTCATACTCTTCCCTGTAACATTGACCTGCCGGGGAGAAGGTTGCACTTGAATATCCTGAGCCATAACTCTCACCTGTATCAACAACAAGCAAACGAAGAAAACCAACACCTTTTTCATGTGGAAATATTTTATAAGATTACAATAATTTAGTCATAATATAAGCAGGACCGAAAAGCTCGGATTCCTCTTTCTCTTGGGAGCGATACCCCATTTTTTCATAAAAACCGACTGCCGTGAGGCTGGCCGACAAATGCAACAAATGGACATGACGACTCAAGGCAAAATCCTCGATGCGTTGTAACAAACGTTCCCCAACCCGCCGGCCATGTACATCCGGGTCCACGTACAAGGCGCAGACCTCATCCCCTTCCAGCCCAACCGTCCCGACCACCTTCCCGTTTTCCTCCGCCACGAACATCGTCCGGGTAGCCGATATTCCACACAGATAATCAGGCGTGAACAAACGACACATATAGTCTATCACCGCAGGTTCATAATCCCGGCTATTCACGAAGGTCAAGTTATTCCTAATCAGACGTGACACGGTTTCCGCATCACGTTCATCAAATTCTCTTATTATAATGTCTATCACTTTCTACTTATTATATTCATGATCTGCGTACCCAACCCGACACGATACCCTTGGGAAACAAAAACGACCTCCCCCTTCGCATTCAACAGGACGATCAAAGGCAGGCTTTCCGTGTTCGTCAAGCGTAATCCTTCTGCCAAACCTTTCAGCAAACGACCGTCCAAGTCCGTTCCCCACCGCATCACGGAAGGGAAAGCCCGAAAATCCGCACGATTAAACTTAGCCTGATGATCCGCATCCTTAAACACGAAATACAAGGGAACACCCAAGTTCTCGAAATCATCTTTCATCCCGCTCATATCCCGCAACAAATGATTTGTCGGTTCCTTATTCGCCTCGATCAAGGCTATCGCCGTGTAACCCTTCTCCGGCAAACGGATTGCCTCCGGTTTTGTCTTGCCCTCCGGGACAATGGATAGCGCCGTCGGGACCACTCCCAGAATCTCCATTTTCTCCACGCAAGGACGGATAAGCATATCTATATTTGTCAATTTACCAGCCTCCACTTGGAATGATACCAAATCTGCCAAAACAGCCCCATCACTCCGTCTATTTCCCGTTGAAAGAAGATAATCCCCCTCTTCCAGCGTGACCGGTTTCGTGAAGATCGTTTTATATGACGCACCAACACCCATATCCACCGCCGCATTACTTCCCAAGTCAATCGTCCGTACCCGACCATCTTCCAACTTTCCGATCGTGAAATTTAGGAAATATTTGGGGTCACTCACCGTCTTTTGAGCATAATGTAACATCAACTCCCCTTTCGGTACTACCTTTTCAGTCATGAAATTAACCGTATGCCATGTTCCGTTCTGATAATACTCCGGTTTACCCGAAATCGGGCTTAACCGAGCCGGAATTCCCATTGTACGACAGGCTGCCACGAAGAAAACATTCCGGGAAAGTGCATCCGTCACCCCTGCCCGGATCACTCCTACCGGCGGAGTTACCACCTTCGCGGGGTACAGAGAATCAACAACCTTGATTTTTCCGGTTTCTTGGATCAGACCGATAACATCTGTTATTCCATGCCTCTTCAAAAATTCCCGAACGGGTTCCCGATAAGCCGTAAGTAACTCGTTCTGCACTCTCGGGTTCAGTATGTATTCCGTGAAATAGGGATTCGACACATCACGGCCATCCCCTTCCACGTGAGACAACAACACGTCTGCCGGAGTGTCCTGCAAATCCTTCTCCGCGATCACACCCAACAAATTCATGGCTAATGTCCGACGTTCAGGCAACACTTCACGCATAAAACGCAGCAATTCGGAATAATTTCCCCGTGACGCAACCATATATGCGGCAAAACGTGCCGTATCCACACCCAACTCCATCGCTACATCCCCGCCTTGCGTCCTCGACATGAAAGTTGCCACGTAAACATTCCGTAACGAATCTTCCCGGGCAAAACGACGGTCATTCACGGCCCGTTCCTCATCGGTTGACAAAGCTGTAATATCATGTTGCCTTGGCGGTACCAAATCCCACTCCCCTGAAAACAAATCCCCGACAGTTTTATCCAACACGACGGTCAGTGTATCCTGCCGCTCCACGGACAATTCCCCAAAACCCAACTTCTTTCCCTTACTTGCCCAAACGAAAATATCTCCTTGCCCCAACGTCAGGGAAGTCTCACCCTTCACATCGGAATACAATGTCACCACGGGGTAAAACTCCCCGTAATTAAATATCTTATATTCCACCTTCGCATTCTCAACAGGCTGCCCGTTCTCGTCAATAACTTGAACTACTGTCGGAACGGTCCGTGTATAATGGGAAGTCACGTTCACGCCTGAACCACTTTTATTCACGTAAACAATCTCTTCCTGACCATTGTATTTCCCGAACACCTCCGACTCCACGTACATCGCCCTTTGCACGGGCAACGTGAACCATGCGATATTCAACCGAGGTTCCGGTTCACAAGCCCCCAAGTACTTCCACTCGCCATCCACCCAGACCTCAATCCACGCGTGATTATCATCACAATGCGCCCAGCGAGGCGTGTATATCTGACGTGCCGGAATCCCCACAGCCCGCAAAGCTGCCAGCGTGAATATGGACTCTTCACCACAACGACCGTAAGCCGTGAGCATCGTGGCTAGCGGTGAACGAGTCCGGGCATTGGTCGGTTTATAGATCACGTGTTCATGACACCAGTGATTCACTTCCAACGCCGCCTTTTCCATGGACTCACAGGTCGCAACCCGTTCCTTCAGTTCCTTGTAGAAAACGATACGGGCCGTGTCCAGATTCTCTTTCCCACCCCTCACGGGAAGTACAAAATGACGGAATATATCTTCCGGAATATCTTTCCCCCAAGGCATCGCCTCTCTCACTTGAAATGCCCAACGCACGTTCTTCAACAGAAAATCTCCCCCCGAAAAAGATAGATCAATCAACGGAGAATAAGCGTAGAGAAACACCAGCGCCTCTCGTTCCTCCACGCTCATCGGGGAATCGAACACGGCAAACAAATTACCCGGGTTACCTTCCAACACCTTCTTCTTTTTCTGAAAATCCTGTTCCACCATCTTCCGGTAGCCCGGATCTGTCATAAAATGCTTTTCCTCACATGCACATAACAGCACGAAAGCAAGCAGTATCCATAAAACTTGTTTCATGATCATGATATTTTATGTCACAAATATAACAGATTTTTTCACTATTTTTGCCTCATGGACACGAAGGAAGAAATCATTAGGCAATTCGAGGCTCAAACCGCCCCGCTCAGCCCGGAAACTCACGAGAAATTGGCCAACATTCTCGTCCGTTTCGAACTGGCCAAAGGAGACCTTTTTCTCCGGGAAGGTGAGATATGTAAATATTACAGCATGGTTGCCCGGGGCATGATTCGCCTGTTCTACAATAAAGACGGGCGGGACCTCACGGAACATTTCTCGTATGAAAAAGGGATATTCGTTTCGCTGGAAAGCTATTTCCGGCAAACCCCGAGTTACTTGATGATCGAGGCTCTCGAACCTTCTGTTATCTATTCTTTCCCGCACGATCAACTACAAGATCTTATGCGGACGAATCACGAGGTGGAACACATGTATTGCAAAATGCTGGAAAACTCCCTGATCGAATCACAGCAAAAAGCCGATGCCTGTCGTTTCGAGACCGCCCGGGAACGTTACCACCGACTCGCCACGGAACACCCGGAAGTAGTCAAACGGGCTCCCCTCATCCACATTGCCTCCCGGCTCGGCATGACCCCCGAAACGTTAAGCCGAGTGAGAGCTGGTTTGCTTTAACAATTTCTCCACCCGGGTAAAAGACTTACCCACCCATTTCCGGCTATTCCAACGGCGCACGAAAATAATCGCCCGGATATTCTCGTCCAACGTGAAAGCCACCCACATTCCCGCAAGCCCCCAACCGAAAGAGATCCCGAACACGTAACTCAACGCTGTCGCCACTCCCCACATGACAATCAACCCGGTGATAAAGGGATAAGTCACATCCCCCACGGCATTCAGCACGTTTACCGACAGGATATTCACCGCACGTCCCACCTCCAGCAAAATGTCAATACAAAGAATCATCACCCCCATGTACACGATCTCCGGGTTGGAAGTCAACATCCCGAAAATAAACTTACTGCAAGCCGCCGTGACCACCGCCACGCAAATGGAAACCACGATCGAAAGTCGCAGACAATATTTCTGTAATATAAAAGCCGCATCGGTACGTTCGCCCCCGACCAGATGCCCGATCAGGATCGCAGCCCCTTGCCCGAGGGCCATGGAAAACACGTATGAAAACAGGATAATATTCATCGCGTAAGTACGTGCCGTCAGTGCCGCCGTACCCAACATAACCGTGAAATAAGTAATAACCACTTGCGACAAACTATATGACACCTGTTCCCCTGCCGCCGGAAGACCTATATGCAACAAGTTTTTCAACTTATCCCACGGGAACGGTCTCAGACACGAGAACGAGAAGCGAGGAACCACCTTGCCAAACGTGATATACAATAATAACGCTAACGCCACCGCCCGGCAGGAAGAAGTCGAAATTGCTGCCCCCACGACACCCATTTGCGGTAACCCGAATTTACCGAAAATCAAGGCATAGTTTCCAATGATGTTCAACACGTTCATCAACAAGGTCACCCGCATGGGATAATATGCCTTGTTGTGACTTCGCAACACGGCCGACATGGTTAGGGCAATAGCTTGCAAAAAGGCAAAACCGCCCACGATCTGCATGTAGGCCAACCCCTCATCGATCAGCTCCGGGGCCAAATCCATCATCTTTAACAAAGCCTCTGCCCGAAAATACAGGAAAGCGCTCGTGGTCACCCCGATCAGGGTATTAAAAAACAACGATACACCAATCACCTGCCGCACGTTTGCCTGTTGCGATGCCCCCAAATACTGGGAACAAAGCACGGAAGTCCCGACTGTCGATACCCCGAACACGAGAAATACCAGACTCAATAATTGATTCACCACCCCGACGGCCGCCACCGTATCATCCGAATAATGACTCAGCATAAACGTATCCATTGCCCCCAGCAACATGATCAATAACGTCTCCACGAATATCGGTCCCGTCAGTCTAAATAGCTGTCCGCGTAGTGTTTTAGTCGGTTTCATACATCCCATCTTAAAAAATCGTGCAAAGATAACATCACCACGCGTTGGATGACTTGATCTACATCAATTTTTCTTATTCATACAGGGCTTGTACCGGTAACACTTCTTCTTGATTGACGATCTTTTCCCGCAACATGATAATATCTCCCGCCGTACCCTCACTCATAACATCACTGAACCTCACCTGCAAATCAGGAACAAGTTAACGGGTCCGCGTCGGTAACTTATCGGTAACTTATCGGCAACTTATCGATAAGTTACGCCTTAGAGTACGGCGAGACTCACCAGATAATCTACTGAAATACGGGCAAATAAACAATGACGATCGGAATCAAAATGACTTCCACATTGTATAAAAGTAAACAATAATTAACAATAAATTTACATACATTAAAAAATGGGCTGTCCCAAAAGGTATTTTTCAAACTCCCTCCCGGCTTCGCCGTACTCCCTCTATAAACAGAGGGAGAGTTGAAATACTCCCTGTCTTCGGGAATAGTCACCAGCTCCTCCTCTGTTCATAGAGGAGGTGGCACGAAGTGACGGAGGAGTTTTTTGAAATAAAATGCCTTTGGGGACAGCCTATTTTTCTATATACCAAACAAATACTATTTGTCTATATCCAGTACAACTTCATACGTCATATTGGGTTTGAAATCCGGATCATAAATAATCAGAAAGTTCTCGTCCACGGCAGCCTTCCAGTCTTGTCCGGCAACCAAACGAGGATTATTCAAACGTTCCGGGAAGAAGTAACTGAAAGGCAAATCCAGCACGTGTTCCTGTTTGAACTTATCCCCTTTCATACGTTCCAAGCTGAAGTTCTCTTTCGTCTTGATCGTGATGATGCATTTCTTACCTTTTACCTTGGAAGTCACCGTAAAATCAGTCTCTTCCGGAATCTCCTGCAAACGCACATTCCATTTCGGATCACCATAATAAGCCAACACATCGCGGTCATGCCAGAAACCGATCTGGTCTTGGGTAGGTTGTTGAGTATTCATCGCTTTAGCAACTTTCTGGGCTGCAATTTGGAATTCGTTTCCATCAAAATTATAGTTTTCCTTGATCAAAGAAGGATACCATTGATTTTGCTGGTACAAGAAATCCTGTTGGTTCATGTAAACAGCCTCTGCCAAAGAATAACGTCCCGGATTGGTCAACCAGTATTTCAAACCACCCCAACCGTTACGCCCGTGCCAAGTGGTCACGACGTAACCGATCATCGTGGCAGCATTACTACCATTCATCCAAGCGATAGCCATACTTTCTTTCGTGTTGTTCACGTTACCGATCAAACAATTACCCACGGCAAAAAACACTTTCCGTTTTCCACTTTCCGGCACATCCCAAGTCTCCTTCGTTTTATGATCATTGAAATACAACTTCCCGTCTTTCGCCCGGATGTCTCCCGTGGAATAACGCACCTGCAAATCCTTTTCCGTGGCGTGCCATGCCGTTACCACCAAGTCAGGATCACATGCAGCATACATATCCGAGAGTTTCTTCAACCGTCCATCCACGGAGACATTACCCGTTTTCACGGCCTCCCCTTTGCCTGTCTTCTCGCCCCACAATCCCAGTGTCTGATCATCCACCCAAGCGTAACGGTCAAACCATTTGGCACTCTTTAATTCCGTAATCGTAGCCACGGCATTCTTAATCACCAAAGGTTCCGTGCTGTTGTCCAACATCTTCATCGCCCCATTTGCATCATAACCGGTAATAATCCCCCAAAGGAAATCGGCAAAAATGTCCTCATCCACCTCACGGCTCACGTGATGCATATCAATCACGTAATCCCGGTTCAAATTCTCCGGTTTCTCCACGATAGCCACGTAACGCGGTTTCACCCGTTGAAGATCCGCCAGATTCTCACGAGGCGCTTTCTCGTAAAAAAAGACCTCCGCACCATGCTTTTCTTTTAACGCATTAACTACTTGCATCCACGCTGCATCCTGTTGTACAGCCTTGGATGCCAACACTACATACTCACCTCCGGCACGTCCATTTGCTTTCTTCTTTTGAGCAAATGAAGACATCACCGAGATCATTAAACACAATAAAATTGATAATCGGTAAACTTGTTCCATTTCGCAATAAATAATATATAAAAACACAAACTTAATTAGTTTTCAAATATAAGCATCAATCAATTCTAATACCCGACATTTTAGGTTAAATTTACGTTAAAATATACCATTTACCTCTTTACTTCCTGCCACACGATCTTGGATGATCGTTTCCCATCCGGGGCAACAGCCCGAACACCCAACCACAATACCTCGCTCATAGCTTTCACGTTAACCCCACAAGCATAAGCTGCCCAAGAAGTAGTTGTCGTAATTAAACGAGGTCTCGCCTTTGACGAATCTTTCAGGTATACCTCAAAATACCATGTATCGATAGCCTCATTCATCACGGGCATATCCTTTTCACGATTCACCCACGGAATCACGTTCCATACCAACTTGAAATCCAAAGAATCTGCGTACGTCCGAATAATTTCCGCTTTCGTGATCTCCGGTTTCACGGGTTTAAATTTCATCCGGGCATCCGTCAACGCCAGCTCCCCGACAAACATCTCGAAAGCATCCGACGTATTCTCCACGACCAAACCAATACAAGCAACATGATCATTCTCGTTCCAACCGAAATTCCCCAATTTACAAGTCACCGTCTGCCATTCCCGTGAAATATTTTTCCCTTCCACCGGAATTTCAATAAACTGATCTTCTGCACCGACCTTGGACAATACAAGTTTCAATTTACCGTACTCGCCCATTTTCATTTTATACGTAAACGATAATTTCACCTTTTCGTGAACCGGAATATTCGTCTTAAACAAACGCACCTTGGAATATGTCGTTCTCCCGTGTAGTTTCAAGCATGATCCACCGAACCAAGCATCTTCAAACACGAAATCACATTGAATCGCATCAGCAGGCACCCGCCCGTCATGCCCCGTAACCCACCAACGCCAAGAAGGCATCCAATCCTGTACCCCCACGTTATACCACGGGTAACCGTTCTCCGTCTTCCCTTCCCGATTGAAGAAAAGCCCGTTCCCGAGATTAAACCGGGTCACGAAAGGTAACTCCTGCATTGTACTTCTTGCCGGGAAAAAGGTCGAGATCCCATGAAAACGCCGCATATCCTCTTCATTCACGGTGGTAATCGTATTCGTCACGACAGGAGCATTCACCGGATTGCGTGTGCCACTCGTGAAAAAATATTCCAGTTTTCTCAAGTAAGTTTGTTGCACAGCGAGCGGCTCCTTACCATGTTCGTAAGACGCATTATGAATGTTATTCCGGTCATGTTCTCCCCAAAGGCAAACGGACACGGGTTTATCCTTCAACACCTCCCAGCCCTTCCCCGCACGAGGTTCAGAATCGTAACTGGAAAGCCCCCGGCCCCGCAGATAAAAACCGGCATACACGTCATACGAACTCCGCCCGAACTTCACCGCATTCCTAGCCGATTCACCCATCGGATCGTTATTTCCTCCCCACACATCAATATTATAATTCAACATAAACATATCCGTTACCCTCCGGTTCCCTTTTTGGAACCAATTCCGGTTACGCTCCTGTAATGCATTCTGCCCGAAACTTAAACGTCCCCGGCTATCATTACTGTCATACCAGTCGATATGGAAGCCTTGCAAACCCAGTTTCTCGGCCTGCACATGTAACTCCACGAAAAAATCCTGTACCTCAGAGGCCACATCCGTATCCCATTCCCCCTCCGGGTTCACCCCGATTCCATCAATCCCGTAATACCGCAAAAAACGGATCAACTTCTCCGCGTACTTGAAACGTCCGTATTCATCTTTTGTCATGAGTTTTGAAAAGAGATCGTACACCCGGTCACCTGCCTTTTTCACCGGTTCCGCCCAGTTGATAAACAACACGCATCCCGTTCGCACCCCATTTTTATGAGCCACGTCGTTAAACACTCCCGGCACACGAAACCATCCGTCTCCCCAATTCCCGTGTATATCCACGTATTGCCACATGTTAAAATTATCCGCCTCAAACTGATTCCGGGGAAACGATTTCCATTCTTTTTTCCCGTCACCCATCGGCGTCCACCAGCATAATTGCCGGGCAGTGGTAAGTTCCGGATGTACTTGGGTATTTTTATTTTCAAAACGCTCTTTCAATTTCACCCGGGAAATAAAGAAGTTATCATCCTCACTCACCGGGATTCCCGGTTCCCAAACCTCCAGAAACTCCACGAAATTCATCCCGTTCGAGGGATTCCACTGAATATCTTTTGACCGCTGGGCATAGATATTCGAAAATAACAAAACAAATAGGAAACAATAAGATACTTTTCTCATACAAATAATATTTACACAAACACAACGTGATAAAAGTAATAAATTATCACAGAAAAGTATCAACAAGATCCTAAAGAATGCATTTTTCGAAAAAACGAGGGTGTGTCAAAAGTCATTTATCAAACTCCCTCCCCCCTTCGGGGTACTCCCTCTATAAACAGAGGGAGAGTTGAAATACTCCCTGTCTTCGACAAGAGTCACCAGCACCTCCTCTGTTTATAGAGGAGGTGGCACGAAGTGACGGAGGAGTTTCTTCAAATAAAATGACTTTTGACACCCCCCTGTTCACACTCATGCCACGAAACTTATCGTATCGTTTCCATTACACACCGGTCCAGTTGCTCTCCTCGCAATCTAGTCCCGACAATCCGATTATCCTTATCCAAAACAATCAAATAAGGGATTCCCTGTATTCCCAACATCTTCACCAACGGATTTCCCCACGCCTGTAAATCAGACACGTGAATCCAAGGTAAACCGTCCTGTTCGATAGCCTTCAACCATTTATCTTTTTTATCATCCAACGACACGCTGATAACTTCTAATCCTTTGTCGTGATACTTCTCGTACAACTCCTTCACGTGAGGATTCTCTGCCCGGCACGGACCACACCACGAAGCCCAAAAATCAATAATTTTCACCTTAGCTTTCACGGAATACAAAGATACTGGCTTGCCTTGCGGTGTCTGCAAGGTGAAGTCCGGGAATAAAGCTCCCTTCCTCAAATCGACCCCATTTTCGACGTATTTCGTAAGAATATTCCCAAGGATCGTGTTTCGAGCAGAATCACCTAGTAATTCGTATTTTTCTCTCAACATTTTATTCTTGTTCAAAGCAAACAAACGCGCATAAATCAAACTCGCAGCCACGATGTTATTATTATTTTGAATAAACTCGTTCTCCTTGCTTTCATAAATGGAATCTAACTCTTCGGCAAGAGCCCGAATATGATACTCCCCGAATAGATTCTTCTCCTGAACACATTTTTGATACACCTTCTCCAAAGAATCCCGTTTCTCTTTTATCACATTTTCCACTTCATTTTTAAAAAGCACACGCGTTTGCTGGAGATCACCCCCGGACACGCTCCAAACAGCAGGTTGCCCTTTCACGTTCACATCAAAAGAAGTATTCTCCAAGAATAAAGGTATTCTCAATTTCACATCCTTGGTCATCAACCAAGCAAATGTCGGTTCCTTCACGTTTCCCGTCATTTGAAAAACGCCATCACGTACATCCGCCCGGGCCAACGTGTCCAGTTTATCCGTTGTATCCGGGGAAAGTAAAAATACTTCCCCCGAGTAACCGGCAATATGACCATTCACTATATATTGAGACCTCGTCTGACACCCGCAAAGAATCACCATCATCATGCATAGGCATCCACTCATCATTTTTATCATAGGAGAACCTCCTTGTAAGCAATATCAATAATGTTACCTAAATTCTTGTGTTCCTTTTTCTTAACAGGAGCCTTATCCCATTGTGGCTCAAATTCGTAAGTACGCATAACCCCGCACGTTCCTTCATCGGCACCGTCCATCGTTGTTCCCACTACTAAATGCTCGCTACGCAAGTCTTCCCAAGCCTGATATTGACGCATCGCCGTGAAAGGATTAAATTTCAACACTTTGATTGTCTCTCCCGGGAAATGGCAAACCTCCTTCACGGGTTGACTAGGGTTCTTCATATCAAATTTGTAAATCCGGTCCTTCGTCGCATAGAAAAGTACCCCGAGAATCGGGTGACAGGCAAATCGAGTCGCCTTATCCAGATCCGTGCCGGACAATTTCCCGTAATACTTTTGAGTATTAGTCCCTTCAGTGCCTAATATAATTCCGTAATAATAATAATCTCCCGCTCCATCCTTCAGCACGGCATAAGTCAACCCGTTATTCACCGTGGATTGCAGCAAAACCATTTCTTTACCCTCCTGTTCCGCAGGGAAAAGAATATCACCCTTAAACTTCATCACGGTAGGTCTTCCCGCCCCCGTTCTTATCTCGACAAAACGTCCCGCTTTATCATACAGCATGATCGACGTTCCTCCCAAGTTTCCCTGACCCTGGTAACGATAAGCATTCCCGAGAAAAGGAGCGGCCTCGAATTTGACCCCATCAATTTCATTAATCGGAAAATCGAATAATCCCCCGTTCGTGGATACAGTATTGGAATACACATCACCTTTTTCATCCACGACAATCCAATACAAAGGAGGATATATCCATTTACCGGATTCAGATTTATAGGAAAAATATAGCATAGCTTCAGATGCCCGAACATACACGTGTTCCGGTTGGGCTCCAAAGTTCCACCTAATATTATTGTCTTCTCCCGCATGCATATCTACCGGGTCCAATCTATACGTCCCCTTCTCGCAAGCGAACAAATTAATAACGTCTCCATTCCCCCTAGCTAAAAAATTATACATCATTCTTATAGGCTTTCCCGTTACCAAATCACTTTCAGACCAAATATCCCGTGAAATAATATCGGTACTGGCATCCACGTTCACGACCATATCCATACGTGACTGGCCGTCCTTCTCGCAAAGTATCATCCATCCCTCGCTAGTCAAACTGGTTACCTGCAAGTAAAATTTCTGTGACCAGCATATCTCCGTTTCTTTATCCTTCACGTTATAGAAACAAGTGTATGACCCGGCTTTCAAGGTTACAGGTAGATTCAAATCCTTCGTCGTGGCAACCACGTAATTAACTGAATCCGCCCCTTTATCCTTATCCGCATTCGACGGGATAAACTTCCATTCGTAAGTGTAATCCCCTTCGGTACCGACCAAGTTTTTCACCTCGGGAGAAATTTTCAAAGTATCCACGTAAGCGATTTTACGATATGCGATACCTGTTTCTATCCCAGTAATATCAAGTTCATTAATCACCTGATAATCATAATTACCTTTATCGTCCGCGCACGAACTGACAAAGCCTAGTAAGGTTACAAGTAACCCGTATATTACATATTTCATAATTCTCGTTTTAACTTCATGACACACAATAAACTAATTCTGAGAATCCGGCCCCATGACCATCAATTTGCCATCTTCGTCTTTCGTGGGATTCTCCTGCAACCAACGGTGCATGTATTTCCCGACATAAGAAAGGTATCCTTGCGTGAAAGTCCCCTCTCCTAAAATGCCGAGCCAAACTTCCCGGTCGATTCCCATCTCGTCGCAAATCAAAGCCGCTTTCGTCTGGCTCCAATCGCCGAACCGGCTTTGTCCTTCGCTAGACCACCAACCCGGTCGGGGAAATCGTTCGTTCATGTAGATCACGCGCTGATAATCCACGTCTCGCCACGTGACAGAATCTTTTGCCGCACGACGGCTATACATGAAACTCAATTCCGGGGTCTCGTTTAGCCGCACGGTAAAACGACGACTATGAAGTTTCAAGCCTTCTCTTCGTTTCAACATGATATTAATATCCGCGTAAGCCCCGTTAGCCGGGATTACATATTCCTTGTCAAACGACTCAAAATCCACACCTTCCTCCGCGGCTATCGTGTCGGTCTTATCCGATACCACATCCACGGTAAATTTCCTGTCATAACTAGCGACGTTACCTACAAGCATGACACGTAATGCTATTTCCTGTGTTTTCACGTCACCGGCTTTCATTCCCCAGGACACAACAACCGTATCACCCAACAACCCTTTCGTGTCAAAATATATACCACTTTCCCCCTCGAATGTATCCAGATCCTTCTCGCAAGCACAAAGGAATGCCGTGAAGAATAACAATATAAAAAATACCTGTTTCATAATCCCTCATTTTTTTAGTTATATTTCGTTTCTCCATTCGGTAACGGCAAAACATAATTACTTAATTTCATCGGTGTCGGGTTATATATGCTTGTAGCAGACAACATTTCTTCGGCCATCTGCCGTTTATAATAATAGAATAATTGTCCCTCTCCTATAAACTCTTTCCACCATGCACCCTCTAAATAATAAGGATACCATTCCCCCTGGCCGGAAAGCCCCCGGTTTTCACGTAATTCGTCAAAATAAATTTCGCCTTGATCGATCTGGTCTTTTTCATTATATATTTCTGCCACGATCAAGTACAATTCGCTGATCCGAATCATCGGCATCATTTGAGAATGAAGGGAATCCGATTGGGTCGATTCAAATTTATTAAACAACTTGTAGTCCACGCCCCCGATGGTCATCTTGTTTTTCAGGAAACTCAATATCCTGACATCCCCTTCCCCTTGATATTCAAACCTGTCGTTGATAACATTATCACGAATGGCCAATAAAGAAGAAATTTTCAACGATTCCCCGTTAAAAAGTGAATTATAAAGACTACCCACGTTCTTATTCTGGAGTCCGAATAAAACTTCCGTCGAGAATATTTTATCCGGTTCCGAACCCATCACCGCGTTATTCCGACTTACCCAAGGGAAAACACGCTTGTGAATATCAATCACGTTCAATGCGTAAACCAAAGCACTATCCAGTTCGCCCGTGTACATGTAAGCACGGGACAATAGCCCTTGCACGGCATAGTAATTCAGCCGTAAATTCCTATCTTTTTTGAACTTATCCGACGGGTCACCCGTCACACCGTTCGTGATAATCGGGTCATCGGACAACAACTCTTTCGCCTCCTTCAAGTCCGAAATCACATTCTTCATGAAATCCGTTCCCGTCAGGGAAGGATTCACGCTCAATGCGAACTCTTTATAATAGGGAATAGATTCCACGGCAGAATCCTTGGCATACACGGGACCGAACAACCGGAATAAATCAAAATGCAGAAATCCCCTCAAGGCCAGTGCCTCTCCCTTGATCATCCGGTAGTAATCATCCGGCAACACCTCTCGTCGTTCATCACAATTTTTCAGGATTAAATTCGTGTTGGCAATCAGACTATAAGCCCTACCCCAGATCTGTTCCACCCGGCCATACACGTAGGAACCGGCATAATCGTACGTCATCAAGGCCGTCCAGTCCTTATTTTCCTGGTTTATATCATAACGCTGTGCCAAAATCTCGAGCATCTCGCAAGTAAGCGCCTGCCCGTACAATTCGGTTCTATTCATATCCACGTACACACCATTCAAGGCCTTCTTGAAACCGGCAACAGTGGAAAAAGCAGTCTCTTCTGAAACCCGATCACTCGGACGGACATCCAGCCAATCCGAACACCCGGAAAAAACAATCATCAATAATAAATATATAGACTTCTTCATACCTTTTACTTCATTAGAAATTAATTGATAGCGCGAACGATACACTCCGTGCAAACGGGTAATCAATTCCTCGTTCATCCTTCATGGTTGAAAAACGACAAATATCACTCATGTAGGCACTTACCGTCATGCCTGAAAAACGAATTTTCTGCATCCATTCATGGTTAAACTCGTACGCCACGCGAATAGATTCAAAGGTCAAATAATTCTTCTTCTGAACGAAACGGGAAGATATGGGCGTACTCTCCGTCAACGAGATACCCTTGAATTTCGCCTTGTCACCCGCGTTTTGCCAACGATCGTATAAAGCACGCTTATCCTGATTCTGGATTAGATTCGACGATGAAATGTTCTCCACTTTATCGTACAACGTCTGGTTGAACGCGTCTGCACCAAAACTATACCGCAAATAAATACTACAAGAAAATCCTTTATAGTACAACGAATTACCGAGAACACCCTCTAAATCCGGTTCGGAATTGCCCACGACAACCTCGTTCGCATAATCGTGAGTAAACGTTATTCTTCCCCCCGTGGTTAAAAACAATTCTTGTCCCGTCGCTGGGTCAATTCCCAACGAACGAACGGCCCACAAGTCAGAAGGACTGCCTCCATCGTAATAACGCCCCAAACTATTGGAACGATTTTCCCGGTTATATTGATTCAAGCTATTCCCGATCTTATCATAATAAGAACGTCCATGACTGAACGTCACGCTTGTTGTCCAGTTGATTCGTTCCTTCGGGTGATACACGAAAGCATACTTTATCGTCCCGCTATATCCCTTGCTCACCTGTTTCCCCACGTTCGCCAATCGACTGGACACACCTACCGACAAGGGAATCCCGATAGAAGCCATCAACGGGTCGGTCACTTTGTAGTAATAATCAAAGTTCACGTGAAAGCGATTGTTAAACATACTCAAATCAAAACCGATATTCTTATCAATCGTTTTCTGCCATTCCAGATCGGGATCACCGAAACCGTCTATCAACAATCCTGTTCCGAAATTATTCAACAACCAGTTATTAAACTTGTAAGTTGTTATCGTGTTGTAAGAACCGAAATTCTGGTTACCGGGATTACCGATTGAGGCCCGCAATTTTAGCACATTGAAAAGATCCGTGTGATTCTTGATGAAAGCCTCGTTGTGTAAATTCCACGCCAAACCGACAGCCCAAGTCGTCGTGAATTTCTTATTCGTACCAAACACGGAAGACCCGTCTGAACGAAAGTTTACATCCAACAAGTAACGATTGTCGTATGAATATCCCCCGTTAAAATAGAAATTAACAGAACGTTTCTTGGAATCTGAATAATAGGGTTTCCCGCTAGACGCGTAACCATTCGCAAAAGAAGGAGTCGTGAAATCTCCTTCCGGGAAACCTTCCGCTGAAAAAGATTTTGAATCACTTTTATACTCGCTGCACGAGGCTCCGAGCACAGCGTTAACCTGATGCACGTCCGCGATCACTTGCCCGTAAGTCACCGTGAAACTCCCCTCGTACGAGAGACTCTCGTTGCGAGTATCCGTGTAGGAACCCTTTTGATCATCCGTGCTATTGTCAAACCGCGTGTCTTCCGGGGAAAAAAAGTTTTCATCATCCGAAGTCGCCTTCGTGATTCCAAAATTAGCCCGTACATACAAAAAAGTCCACGGGCGATATTCCATCTGGAAATTATCCCGAACCTTAAACGTGTTACCTTTATCATAGCTATTCAGCGAGGCATTCCATAAAGGATTTGGGACGGAAATACTGCCGGTACCCTTGTCTAAATATTCCAACCACTTGTCGATTCCCCCGTTTTCATTATATTTCGGGTAATACGGGTTAGCCCGTGAATACTCGCTGAACGGCACAACCGGATTATTCGTTTTCGTGTAATCGACGGTCAATTTATTACTATAACTTAATTTACCTCGCCGGTATAACAAGTCCAAGTTAGCACTCATGATCTGGCGACGAGACTCCTGCATCACACCTTGAATATTCGTGTAATTCACTCCTAAACCGTAACGCATTTGCGAATCACCACCCTCCACGTAGATATTATGACGTTGGTTCAACCCGGTACGTAAAGGCTCTGACATCCAATACGTATTGACACCCCTCTTCACGTCATACAATAACTTATTGTAACGTACCATATTAGCCTCTTCCACGGCAACCAGATTCGACTTGAAATTACCGGATAATAACTCGAACTTCAATTTCTCCTCCGCGTTCATCAAATTATAATCCGTCAGGTCTGCGAAAGAAATATCAAAACTCCCGTTATATGAAACACGCAAACGTCCTTTTTCCGGCACTTTCGTTTCAACCACGACAACCCCGTTCGCCGCTTTGGCACCGTAAATAGCAGTAGAAGCCGCGTCTTTCAATATTGTCACCGAAGCCACCCGATCCAAACTCAAATCCATGATCGTTTCCAAAGTTGTCTCGAAACCGTCCAGGATAAACAAAGGTTGATTCGGGTCTTCACCAAACTCTTCTTTCATCCCCACGATACTCGTTTTCCCTCGTATTTCAATATCCGGAGTACGGTTAGGATCGGAACCGTATTGATTATTTTCCATGATATTAAATGCCGGGTCCAATGTTTTCAAGCTCTGCAACAAATTCTGATTCCCGACCATTTTCAACTCCTCCGCTTTATACGTTTGAGAAGAACCCGTGAAACTCTCTTTCTTACGAGAATAAATACCGGTAACAACCACCTCCTCAACTTCTGTTTGCTCGTCTTCCAAGACCAAGTTAATCTCTTGCCGATCATTAACCGCCACTTCCTGTTTTTTCATCCCGATAAAAGTAAACACGAGTACCGGACTGCCCGTCAAGGGAATCGTGATCGAATAATGACCATTCACGTCCGTCACAATACCCACACTCGTTCCCTTTAGTAAAATCGTTACTCCCGGTAAGCCAACCTCGTTCTTATCAACAACCTTTCCCTTTACTGTGATTTTTTGAATATTAGCCGTTTTTGCCGCTACTTTACGTTTGATGACGACCGTGTTTTGTTCTATCGTGTATTCAAATCCGGAATCCTTCAAACAAATGTCCAAAGCCTCCCGTACCGTTTTACCCTTGATCTCCACAGAGATCTTGCCAGCCTTACCCAAGTCGTCTGCATTATACACGAAAACCATCTTGGATTGCTTCTCAATCTCCCAAAGAGCGTCTTTTACCGCCACATTTTTCAACGATAAATTAAGTAGTGGTTCATCCGCCATTCCATACACGTGTCCTCCGGACAACACCAAAACAATAGCCACCTGAAAAGCTAAAAACAAATTTGTTACTTTCCAACGAGTACTTCTACGTTTTTTTTTCATACTTTTGATTTGATTAAATTCGATTTTTTAATGCCTCCAGCAAGAGGTGTTATTAACAAGCGAAGAATAGTTGCATATTCTTCGCTATTTTTTTACGATGATTTTCTTTCCAACCACTTCAAAGCGGACAGTCCCCGTACTCTGGAATAATTCCAGCAAAGGAGTCACCGTCACGTGACGATTAAAATTACACCCGAAAAGATAATTTTTCACGCTCTCATCTTCATATACCACATCCACATCATACCAACGAGAAATAAAATCCATGATCTCTTTTAGAGGACGATCCCGAAAACGAAGACGCCCTTCCCGCCAAGCCGTAACATATGACACGTCAACATTTGCCACCGTGATTTCACCGTTTTCCTTATTATACACGGCTTGTTCTCCCGGGTGCAAGATATAACCACCCGTATCTTCCGAAAGAGTTACTTGCACCTTACCCTTGATCAGCGTTGTTTGTACATCGCCATTCTCTGGATAATTCGATACATTAAATTCCGTTCCCAACACCGTGATATTCACCCCGGATGCATTGACAACAAAAGGCATTTCTTCATTACGTACCACTTGAAAATACCCTTCCCCTTCCAATTCTACTTTCCTCGTGATTCCGCTAAATTGCACGGGGAATCGCAATTTAGATCCAGCATTCAAACATACCAACGTTCCATCCGCAAGCGTCAACACGTATTCACCACCCCTGGGAATCACAAGCTCGTTATACAAATCTGAACTGACTACCGAATCTACCGCATTTTTATAGGTAATACTCTCGCCATCCAAGCCAATAATCGTTCCATCTAATTCTCGCAATGAATCCCGATCATGATTGGCTAGATCAATAATAGAACCATTCGCCATGTAAAGGATAGCCCTGGAAGTTCCGGGAAGGATCTCGGCACTCTCCACTGGAATAATTTCTTCCCGATCAACACGCTGCATTAAAAAATACATGGAAGAAACAACCAGTAGAATAAAAACACAAGCATATTTCAACGCACGAATCCCCAATCGCCTCCTATTCTCCTTGGCTCGTTTACGAGAAAGAGCTTTCCATCCACCCTTTACATCAATGGATCTCAACTCCTGACGTTTCCGGTATATAAATTCTTTTTCGGTAACCTCATGAAACCATTTACGATTATCTTCGGAAAGACTCAACCAGTTATCCAAACTCTCCCGTTCTGTTCCGGTCAATTCTCCTGTCATGTATTTACTAACTAGCTCAACAATATCAAAGAAGTCATCATCCATTTTATGCTACTATTAGATTAAATTCACAGCTAGAACACAAAAAATGGATTTTAGGGAGTGTCTGATATTCGGTATTTAACGTTAATTAATATTTAACGAGATATGAATAAAAGAAAAGGCAATAAATAATAGTAATCCTTCAAGCTGATTCTCAACTTTTTGTAGGCTTCTTTTTTGTAGGCGTGAACGGTTCCTTCCGAAAGATTCATCTTTTCAGCAATCTCCGAATTCTTCAATCCATCTAAAGAAAGATTAATTACCATTCGCATCTGTAAGGGTAGCTTATCTATCGCATGATTAAAAATACGATGTACCTCCTCTTCCATCACTTGATTTCGAAACTCCTGTTCAGAATCCTCAATCCACTCCTCGGGGATACGGGAACGTAACTCCCGGTCACGCAATAAATTAAGACAGGCATGACGCACAACTACATAAAGAAAAGACTTTATCTTCCGGTAATCATCAAAATCCGTGTGTTTGTTCCAGTATTTTAAAAACGTCTCTTGCACCACATCCGCGGCCTCTTCCCGATCACCCAAATAACGGGTCGCAAACAAGCACAATGATGCATAAAACTCCTCAAATAACGTCCGAAAAGCTCGTTCGTCACCTTCTTGCAAGTGCTTCAACAATAAACTGGTATCTTCATTTTTCCTCTCCATACTTTGCGACCCACGGGTGAACAAAAGTACGGCTTTATAATTACAAAACAATATAATTATCCTCCAAAAAATATAATATCAAGCATATACACCAAAAGAAAAAATGCAAGCAATCGTTTCCACATCGAGGTATACCCGGACAAACAGTGATTTATCCTTGTAAAACGAGCATTCAAATAAAATTTCTATCAGATAGGGTTATTATCCTGTTTTCAAATAGCTATAATCGACTTTTTCAAATGTTAATAATTCCTATTGTAATACAATATATTATTATTCTAATAGGAGCGGAATAGGGGAGGAATGGGAGCGGAATGGGAGCGGCTCACAATATGATAACTATATTATCACATTTTGAATACACTATTTTACATTAATTTGCACTAAATATTTATTGAACACTCCTAAATCTGCGAATAAAGCATTCCTTCTGAGAAAGTACGAGTATCAACCGGAAAAAATAATTGCCGGAAGAAAATCCGACAATTACTTTTACTTATCAATAATCATTCATTTTGCAAGCAAGGCATCCAAATGTTCGGTAATTTCCGGATCAGAAGGCCTCGGGGCAAAAGACTCAACAATATTAAATTCCTTGTCAATCAAGATAAAACGAGGAATATACTTGATCTGCCAGTTCACTCTCAATCCTTCGTTATCGACAGAATTAAACTGAGGCACTACCGATTCCTTTTGTTTCAAGTAACTCAACCAAGTCTTTCTAGAATTATCTGTTGACAATTGAATAAAGACAATATCTTTATCCTTATATTTTTCACTTAACGCAACAAATGCCGGGGATTCCTGAATACAAGGACCGCACCACGTCGCCCAACAATCCAAATAAATATTTTTGCCTTTAAAACTACTCAACAAGACTTCATTCCCATCAACATCTGTCATGATAATCTCGTGGGCCGGTTGTCCCGTCATCAGACTTTTCACATTACGGATCTTCTCCTGCAATTCGGAAACAATTCCCTCGTGCTGAAAAGATTTTGTCTTTTCCTCCATGTTCAGAATCACCTCCGGATCTGTTGATGAATCTAATTTCGCCAAAACTTGTAAAGCTTCCTTGATTTCCCGCATTTCCGGGGTAATCTCCACCCCTTGCATAAATTCCGCTTGATCCAAGTTATACACGATCACATCCCTGACATCTATAATATCCAGATACTCGTTTTTCGTAATCTCTCGCATCAGTTGATTTACATCCGGGGTAACAGAAGTAATAAAACGCCCGTACCATTGCCTTTGTTCCTCCCGTGACGCTCCTGCATTTTCTTTATTATACAGAGCATAAGTCAAATAACTATTCAACAAATTCGCCTTTACCCGAATACGTTCATTCTCCTTAAAAAGCTCCGTTACCCCCTTTAGAGTATCCAGTTGAGCCAATTTAGAAGCCGCAAGCGCATCCACCACCTCTTTCGTCTTCTCAAAATTCTCCCTTACATTCCGTCCGGACAAAAGAAAAGAGCCCCCCTTGGGATAAAGCCTATCTTTCAAAAACAACTGCGCCTCGCTCCCTTTTCCCTTAAAAGTCGCTTGACGGGTATCCGGTGTCAAGTAAACTTCCAAATCATCACCGGGTGAAAGGTAAAGAATGTTACGACTGATATTGAAATACGTCGGTTGCTCCAACACAAAAGTCGTATCAAAATAACCGGAAGCATCCGTTTTGATTATCCTGTTCAAACTCGTACCAAAATCTCCTGTCACTCCCGTGTACTCCATAATCACTTCTTGTGTACCCATATCCGCCATCTGTCCTTTCAAATGAATCGTGTTCACTTTCAGAGAATGGCAACCAATAATCGTTGTCACAAGTAAAATAACTAATGCTATAATTTTCATATTCACTATTTAATAAATGGTTCACCTTGTATTTTTACAATATTTGATACCAACGTACTCAAATCCCCATGTCCCAGTTCATATTCAACCTCCATATAATTCCCGTCTCCCTCGTCAATCCGGGTTACATACCCGTCAGAATTCAACACATAGTCCACTTCCCGGACAACCCCATGATCCTCCGTCTTGACTTTCAACCGATCACTCCCTGAATAAATGAAAGTTTTGGTAAAGACAACCTGTCCATCCATTGTTGTTTCTTTGATCCCAATCAATTGATTTCCATCATAACTATATTCCACGTGAGAACGAGGCTCCCAATTTGAGATATACGTGGCGTATTCGCCGCCCGTAAGCCGATCGCCATTATAAGTATATACCATACGCATTAACGGATCATCCGTCTTCGAATCACCGATACGACGCCATTTCATAATCTTACGGTCCATCCTTAAAGTGTCATCATATTCGAACAAATAACTCTCCGAATACTTGAGAACGTATTGTAAATCCTCTTTTGCATAATGATAAATGACCTCCTGATTCGTCTTTCTTTGTATCTGGAAAATAACCTGATATTTCATCGGAATAGTACTTCCCGGCTCCAACTGATCAATCTCTTCCTGACTGATAGACGGAACCAACATAAGAACTTGAGAACTATTCAACCTCCCGATAGTATCTTGATTACGATCTGTAATAAATCCTAAATCCAGACTATTATCAATATAGTTCAGACTAATTTTAAAATCTCCCCACAAAGCATTATGCCCCTTGATCTCTTTGGCCCGGTATTTATTCAATTGCACCAAAGGTTCCACATCATCATTATCATGGCAAGACATTATACTCATGCTTAATAACGACAATAATATGATATTCATTAATATTTTCATAATCATCAATTTAACGCGTGTGATAACAAGTTGTTTTCAATATCCGTCCGAAAGGACCGTATTCCCGATGATAGGTCTTATCTTGAATCAAGTCACCAGTTCCCAAGGATAAGATTGGAACAGCAATTACCTTTCCCTCCCGGGTCGTTTCGTTATAAGTCATAACCAACATCATGTGATTACTAGCTCCCAGATCCGTCAATTCGCCCGGTTTATCGGTATTCGGAATTTCCAGTTTTCCCTCACAGTACTCAACCACTTGAATTCCCGTAATCTTTTCTCCCGGATTTGCCTCATATTTAGGTAATGCCTGGGGATGTGACGCCGTTAGCAAAACAGCATATACTTTGTCATCCGTTGCATAATACATGACTTCTTCCATAGCCTGTGACTGAAACTTGTGGGCTTTCTCTATATCCGGACATCCATCCAGAATATAATATCCCGTAATCACATCCGGACGGTTCTTATCATCTGCATTCATATTAAATGTCCATATTTCATGCAAACCGGTATCGCTATCTTTCAATACGGCATACATTGTAACATTCGGACCATAACCTATATATATGCACTCTTTATTTCCCAACTGATTCGGGTCCTGTTTGCCATCTGCAGAAGTATTTCGGAATATATGCAAATTATCTTCCGAACGGAAATGCGGGAAGGCAAGAAAACGACGGTGTTTCTGATCATACGCAATCCCGAAAAGATCTCCTTCTCCCGGATACGGATTGTAAGGTCTGTACAAATAATGCGTGATGTAATAATCGTCTGTCAAATCCTCTAATAACATTCCCACCCCGTAAGTTGTCGCCTCCTCGTATTGAGTTCTCTTATGGATATGCCCGTTTACAGCAATCACATCGTAAGGACCACGGGCACAATTATTCAAGCCTCCCACAACAAATTCCCCGTCAAAAGCTTTAATAAACATATCGTTATTTCTCCGAATCACAGTAAAATTATCCAGCGGGGAAAGGTCCTCGACAGAATGTTCCGTTGCAATACTTGTTTCAAGATACCCGGCAACAACAGATTTCATATCCGTGACAAGCTCGCCAATCTTCGCTCCGTTATTGATACTATAAATATTCTCAAAAATACGATCATCTTCATGTTTACTATAATTCCGGTTAAAGTTCTTCCCGATAATCAAATGCAGATCGGAAGTTTGTTCATCTTTAGTATCAGCCACTAACAAACCGGCCTCGTATTGCCCTGTTACATACAGGTAATAACGCTTGGTTACCGTCAATTCATTCTCCGTATCCGTAACCGTGTACAATAAAGAATAAGCCTCCCGATTCATCGGCACGTTGATCACCGTGTCCAATATCATCGTATTTCCCAACGTTTCATGTTGCCCGTGTCCCTGAAGTTTCCATTCGAACGATAATGCGGCATCATCCATTCCCTCTTTATAAGCTAATGTCTTTATTTTCAAACGTCCTCCCTGGCTCACGTATAGTTCCATAGACGTCGAGAAATCATTAATCTGGATCGGTTTCAAAAACTCGACATTCTTGGATGATTCGTCATCAAAGCAAGAGCCAAGCAAGAAACAAATCATCACCAGTCCTAAAAATATTTTTGTTTTCATCTGTTCATCTTTTATTAAACAATTCCATTAAACACGCCACCCATTACCACGGGGCAGGAACAACGATCTCTTTACCAGCGTAATCCCCATCATCATGTTTCATCGGCCCAGTTGTCGAGTGTTTATTATATTCGGCTAATTCCAAACGAATCATCTGCTGAATATTTGACATCTCGTAATACGACATATCGTACTTATCCGGATCCGGGTTAGGTATCGGAGAAAATAAATCCCAATAAGGCAAAGAAGTACGTCCTAATTTCTCCATGATAAACTTCCACCAGCCTGTCGAATAAGGTCCGAAAAAGTATTCTAACTGAGACCAGTTATAAGGTTTAATAATCTGAGCGGTAAACGTGAAATTACATGCCGGATAAACCAAATCCAATTCTTTAAAATCTTCGTTCTCCACGATCTGTACCCGAAGTCGCACAACCTTATGTTCCAACTCCTGCACACTATTCACAACCACCGGAACAAATCCTGATTCCGATCCGGCACTTATAGTTCCCTCCAGTAATTCATACATATCTCCCGTTGCAGTCGTTGAATCTGCAACAACTACCACCTTCACTTTTCGATCGTAATCTTCCAAATCTCCGGTAAGCAAAATAGGCAATAGTACCGTATCGACATCTTTCCAAGGATTTTCAGCGAAGGTATAAGAAAACTCCTTCCCGTTAAAATAAACCCCCGGACGTCCACGGTATCCCATCGGTTCATCTTTCTCGCATCCACCAAGAAAAACAGAAAGGAATATAACCAGACTATATAATATACTCTTTTTCATAATTCATCATTTTTAATAAGTTTCTCGACTTCCAAACTCAACCTCCGTCTTCGGTAACGGCATCACGTACGTGTTGTCGTTCATAACAACCGTAGATCCTTGAATATTGGTCACTCCTCTTCTCTTGTAATAGAAAAACATTTGCCCTTCCAACAACATCTCTTTACGCCACTCTTTCAATATTTCCTGCTGAACTACACTCTGAGACAAATCATTTTCTAATTTGCGTTGAATTCCTCTTTTCTCCCGCACGATATTCAAATAATTAATTGCTTTCTGCCGATCGGTAACACTTCCCGTCTCGTTCAAGCACTCTGCTGCCATATAATAAACCTCCGCTTTCCGGATCAAAGGAAGACGATTGGCATAAGTAGATTTATCCACCTGTTTCAACTTCAGAAAAGCATATTGAGTACCTAATTTATCATACAACCACAAATAGCGATAATCACCTGCACCCGTGTTGTCTCCCAGTTCAAACAAATCTTTACCCGTCTGTGCCGCATGAAACAGGAATTGGGGATTCGTTCTCGTAATATCCACTTTAGCCTCGAAACTCAACTCCGTGATCTTCGAAAATTGGTACACGTTCAATCCGAAAAGATATTCGGAAGAAAACGTAAAATCACGCAACTGCAAATCATTCGTTTCCAATCTATTCTTATCTACCCACGGGAATTGCTGCTCCATTGCAATCAACTCTTCGGCATATTTCAACGCCATATCCTTATTCCCCTGCCACATGGCCACCCGGGCCCGTGTTGCCAACAAAGCATAATAGTTAAACGTCAACCGAGAAGTTGCCACCTCACGAGGCAAAAACTTATCAGCCTCTGCCAAATCAGCCTCGATATAGGCTAAGACATCTTTTACTGTAGATTGTTTTGTTATCTCTTTATTATAATCCGTCACGTAAGGAATCGACAAACGACTCAATATCTCCGGACGTTCCTTTAAATCACCCCAACCGAACAGGCGCAACAAATCAAAATGCAGAAAAGCACGTAATCCCAAACATTCTCCCTTAATCCGAGCGTACACAGGTGGGGTTACACAGGAACTCGTTTCCAAGTTTTTCAAAATATTATTCACATTGGCAATTGCATTATAAGCTGCACTCCAAATGCCATCAATCCGTGTCAACACGGCATCCATATCATAACGATACTGGGTACAATCGAAATAATTGTTTGTCAGCGGATCAATCTCGTATTGTTGAGCTACCGCCTCTATAAAACCGTAACTCATCTCTTTTCCATACAAACGGGTATCGGTCATCAGTATATACACACCCGTTATAGCATCTTCAAAACCTTGTTCCGTCTCGAACAACACGTCACCCTTTATTTCAGATTTGGGTTCCACGTCCAACCAATTAGAGCAAGATATGGTTCCGAATGATAATAAGCTCATCCAAATTATCAAACAGTATGTATTTATTCTAGCGCTCATATTTTTATATTTTATTCATTCAATCTATAACAGGACTTAAAAAGTCATCTGCAACGAAAAATTATAATTTCTTGCAAAAGGATAAGACAATCCTCGTTCTGTCTTAATCGTGGACAACTTAGCCACATCATTCATATAGAACGCCACACTCAAACGCTCCATACCCATTTTCTTCACGAAAGCATGACGGAAGAAATCATACGAGAAATTGATAGAAGATATATTCAACTCATTCTTCTTTTGAACAAAACGAGAGGTTGCATAAGTCTTCTCGTCCACCTTATAGGCCTGTTTCTCCGGGTCCCATACCTGCTTCAATGACCGGAAACGTACCTTATCCCCCGGTTTCTGCCATCTACCCTCCAAAACCCGTTTATCCACGGCATAGCTCATATTTACATTCTCTACCCGATCCACCAAAGTCTCGTTATACATTTTAGCTCCTAATTCGTACATGCACATCACGTTCAAACCAAATCCTTTATATCCGAGATTTATCCCGAAACTCCCGCGCAATTTTGGCAAATTATCTCCACACACGACCATATCTTCCGCCCGGTATTCATACGTGGATACTCCATCTTTTGTCAAATAAATCTCACGTCCGGTTGCCGGATCTATCCCTAACGAGCGAACAGCCCAAATAGCGTTCATGGAAACTCCGTCGTAATATTTGGTGACCAATTTACTATCACTTTCCGCCATCTCATCCATCTTCTCGTTATAGGCCTTCATGGAATCGGAAATCTTGACAACCCGATTCTTATTGTGTGCCGCACGTAAGGAAAGCGTTAAGAATGTCCTGTCTTGAGGATGCGACAACACCATGTAACTCATACTTAACTCAACACCCGTATTTCTTACTTTTCCCACATTTTCTTGTACCGTTGTAAATCCGGTAGATGGGGGTAAAGTGAAGGCAACCAACAAGTTTTCCGTCGTACTCTGGTAATAATCAAACACGAGATTGAAATTATTTTTTACTGACATATCCATACCCACGTTGTAATCCATCTTCTTCTGCCACTTCAAATCCTTATTCTCCATACCCATCAAATAGGCTCCCAACTTATTCTCATAATTTTTCTCGCTATAATTATAAGTAGCCAAAGACTGATAGGCATTATTTCCCTGTGATCCCGTACTTCCGACTGATGCTCTTAATTTCAAGCGTGAAAACCATTCCTTACTTCTCAACCATTTCTCGTTGTGCATATTCCATCCGGCACCCAAACTCCAGAAATTACCCCAACGTTGATTTGCTCCAAACTGGCTGGACGCATTTGTTCTGAACGTGGCATCAAAAAGTAACCGATCATCGTAGGAATAGTTGAACACGGCATTCACACCAATATTACGAGTTGTCGATTCCGCACCCTGTGGTTTTGTATCCTCTGCATACTGACGGGCAAAAAAGATACTGTTCATCCGGTCACTGGGAAATCCCTCTGCCTTGTAAATATTCTCTTCGTAAGTCGTTTCATCCAAACTGTAACTCAAAAAACCGAACAAATAATGTAGCTCTTTCACTTGACGGGAAAAATTCAAACTGAAATCGTAGTTCATCGTTTGACTCTCTCCCTCGTTAATCTGGTAAGAACCTTTCTTCTGTAATTCTTGCTCTGAATTAAATTTCAAATGATTAGCGGGATAAAACTGATCCGACCGACTGAATTTACGATTAAAACCAATCCTCACTTTCGCCTTAAACCCTTGTAAAATATCATATTCACCCTCGAAATTATCGGTAACCTCCGTATATTTATCTTTCAGACTCGTATTCAACGTGGCGTTATAAAGCGGATTCCCGTAAAAGGCCTCTTCATCCCCGGCATTTTTTGCAATCTGACCATATTCATCCACCGGACTCCAATAAGGATTCAGTTTAGAATATTCTGCAAACGAACCATAAGGAGAGTCATTACTCTTGTTCATGTTTACAGACAACTCATTCCTAAACTTAAATTTGTTATTCCGATAAGAGGCAAACACAGAACCGGCCACATTCGTCCGATCGGAGCCTTTCATAACACCCACGACATCATTGTATGAGACGTTCGCCACGAGCTGAATGTTCTTATCTCCCAATTCGATCATCAACGAATGTTTATGACCGACACCATTTCTCAATGGTTTGGCTAACCAATCCGTATCTACCCCGGCTTTCACTTTTGAGAGACGTTCCATGTATAATTTTTCCAACCGGAGAATATCGTCCACGTTCTCCCGGCTCGAAGGAGTGTACATCCCGTAAATTCTCTCTGCCTCTAACTTTTCCTCTGCATTACACAAATTATAAGAAGACAAATCCGGAGCCTGAACATCCACGCTTCCGGAATAACTTACCCGGAGATTCTTGGAAACATTCCTTTTCGTCTCGATAACCACAACCCCGTTGGCTGCCTTCGAACCATATATTGCTTTTGCAGCTGCATCTTTCAATATCGTCACCGACTCAACACGATTAATATCCAAATCGAAGATTTTCACCGCACTCGCCTCAAAGCCATCCAATATAAAAAGAGGAATATTCGGATTGTTTTCGTAATTACCCCGCAAATCCAAATCACTATTATCACCCATCGTGATCACGGAAGTTCCCCGCAATTGCATATCCGGAATCCGGTTAGGATCGGAACCAAATTCAAGGCTCTCGAAAATCATCAACCCGGGTTCCATGCTCTTCAAACTCTGGAATACATTCTGATTCCCCACCTTCAACAATTCATCCCCCTTAATCGTCGTTGCCGATCCCGTGAAACTACTGGCCTTACGGGTAAACATTCCTGTTACCACGACCTCTTCCACCTCCGTCACATCATCTTCCAACACGATATTAATCACGTTATTTCCCGTATACTTCACCTCCCGGGATTTCATTCCCACGAAAGTAAAAATCAACACGGGCTCCTGTACATCCGGAATCGTGATACTATAACGTCCGTTCTGGTCGGTAACCACACCCATTGTCGTGTGTTTTAATAAAATCGTTACCCCCGGCAACGGCAGACTATCCTTATCTACAACCCGTCCCGTAATCGTGACCTTTTTCACTTCCTGCACCGGAGCATCTGCCCGCTTGATCACGATAACATCTTGTTGCACGACATACGTCAACCCCGTTCCTTTCAAGCAAATATCCAACGCCTCATAGACATCCTTGTCCTTCACCTCCACGCTCACTTTCCCCGCCTTCAACAAATCATTCGCGTTGTAAGCGAATACAAACCCGGATCGTTTTTCAAGTTCCCAGATGACATCTTTCATCAAAGCATCTTTCATCGAAAAGCTAATCTTAGGTCCCGGCAATAAAACATTATTGCTCGCGTGTCCCCATTGGGGAAGAAATAGGGCCACTTGTAATACAAGCAACACATACCTCATTTTTATTCCCCATTTATAGGGGAATCCATGATTTTTTTTCATAACTTTGAGTGTTTATTTATTTAACTTTATAGTACTTTTACCACAAAGTACTTGTTCAAGCGGGAGATGTACCACCATCTTCCGTTTTATTTTCTCTTTCTAATCCATATTTTCCTATCGTGAATACTCGTCTCAATAGTACCCGTCGCCTCGAATACTTTCAATAAAGGTTCTATCGTTGCATGACGACTAAAATTACACCCGAAAGGATAATCCTTCACTTCCTCGTCCTCGTACACCACGTCAACATCATACCAACGGGATATAATTTTCATCACCTCTTTCAAAGGTTTCTCCTTAAAACGTAAACGCCCTTCTTTCCAAGCCATCGCGTAGGACACATCCACCTCGCTCACCAGCATGGAATGATCTCCCCGGTTGAGAGCCGACTGTTCCCCGGGATGAAGAACCACGCTTTCCCCGCTGACTTCCGAAGAAATCTTCACGGAACCCCGAACCAACGTCGTGCGTATAATAGAATCCTCCGCATAAGCGGAAACATTAAACTCCGTTCCCAAAACTTTTATCGCCATCTGGGAAGTCTTCACGATAAAAGGAGCATCCTCATGATGAACAACCTGAAAATAGGCCTCCCCTTCCAACTCTACCACCCGTTCCCCCTTCCCGAACTTTGTCGGGAAACGCAATTTCGAATCCGCATTCATATAGACCTCGGTCCCGTCAGACAAAGTCAAAGAAAACTCTCCCCCGCGAGGAATAACCAGCTCATGGTATACCGACTTCTCTTGCTTATCATCAACACCACTCTCGTAACTGATATGTTCTTTCAGGACGTTAATCTTGGTACCATCCGATTCTTTCAATGTTTTTTCTTGTTGTTGTTCCAGCACCACGGGTAAACCATCTGCTAATATAAGAATTGCCTTACTCGTTCCGGAAGTAATTGTTTGCACCATTTCCACCTTATCTTTACGGGAATAATACACTTGGTGTAATAAAACGGCAATAGCCAGAGGTAAGACAAACATCGCCACGTAACGCATCCAATAAATCCGACGGCGACGTCCCCCTAGCCGGGATTCCCGTTTAAGTTCCAAAGCTTTCCACCCCTCCTCCACGTTAATGGAACGAGTTGCCTTCCCTTTTTCAACCTGATAAGACTCCGATGTTACCCGTTCAAACCACGCACGATTCTTTTCTGACGCAGAAAGCCAATCGGACAGATACTTTTGTTCTTCATCTGTCAAATTGTTGGCAAGATACTTCCCCACCAAAATCGCAACATCAAACTTCGTTTTATCCATACTACTTGTATTGAATATTTATATATTCTTTCAATCTTACAACACAAGAAATGGTAGATCGGGTATGTTACATTCAATTATTTAACATTTATTAATCAAAGAAACAGATATAAGAAAAATATATCCAACAGGTAATAATAATCTTTCATACTCTCTTTCAATCTCTTATACGCCTCTTTCTTATAGGCATGCACAGCATTTTCGGACACGCCCATTTTTTGAGCAATATCTGCATTCTTCAATCCTTCCAAGGCGTAATTGATCACGTTCCGCATCTGTGGCGGTAAATGCTCTATCGCCCGGTAAAATACACGATATGCCTCTTCCTCCATGACTTGATTCTGGAAAAATTCATCCGAGTCCATGGCAATATCCTCCGTCACCGGCAAATCCTCACGCTTATTCCGAAGTAAATTCAAACAATCATGGCGAACCACCACGTAAAGAAAAGATTTTATCTTATAGTAATTATCAAAATCCGTATGCCTGTCCCAATATTTCAAAAAAGCCTCCTGAACCACGTCCGCCGCCGATTCCCGCTCTCCAAGGAAACGTTCTGCAAACAGACACAAAGCCGTATAGAACTCATCGAATAATACTCGAAAAGCACCTTCATCACCCTTCTGTAGTTGGTCTATGAATATATCTATATCCTTCTTTATCACTCTCATAAACGGCTCCCTCGGATCTAATAATTATTACAAAAATAATAATTTAATCCGGAATGCCATCAATTATATTCACCTTTAAGCCTATCATCCACACAACAATAAATCCCGGCTTCACCGGGATTTATATACAAAATTACAAATAACACTATTTTTTATGATCATTTTTATACTTTTCTTTCAACTCCCGAACCTCCCGGAGCATCACGGAATCTCTGGTACAAAATTCAAAATCCCATGATAGACTTTCTATAAACATCGTGTAACCATACAATTGTATCATTGTTTTATAGTTTTGGAAAGCATAAGCCCTCCTTACCTTTTCACTCTTCACGTTATACAAAACGTCCATTGATCTCTCCCACACAGATGCCCGAGGTGATTTCCAAGCGTAATAACTATCCAACAAACCCATAATCTCCATACCAGACAACAAATCCAAATCCGGAGAGTCAATATCCAAATCACCCAAACGCCTCTCCAACTCATCCTCCAATGTTGCAGCACCTTTTACCTCTTTTTGTTTCACATATTTCCCCAAAGAATTCAAATACCCCAATTTATGATACAAAATAGCTTTTTTCTTCGAATCTACACTCGATAGAGAATCTATCATGGAGCAAGCTTTCTTTTCTATATCCACGAAATAACGCATATATTCTTCGGGTGACAAATTCATATATTCCGGTTCTTGCAAAAGATTATAACAAGAATAAAGTTTTTGCAATATCTTACCGTCTTGGTCGGTTCCATTTTGCCCGACAGTAATAAATCTTATTCCTATGGTAAAGAATAATAACATGCATAATACACCATATCTTTTCATCATCTTATACCAACTTCTTTATTAAATATTTTCGTGAATTCTTTCTCAGAAGGAGCAATATGCCACGCATCCACGATTTTTCCTTCCGGATCAATCAGCACGTAACGCAAAAGGACACCAACGGCATAATCTGTCATAAATTGAGAGATATTACTTTCACAACGCATATGAACCATTTTACCTGCAAAATCTTTTTCTCTCAAAAATTTAGCCCATCCCTCCTGACCGACATTCAAAGCAAAAGACATGATAACGATATGATCGTAATTCTCATATTGTTTCGAAGTCTCTATAAGACCGGGCATTGCCTTTATACATGGTCCACACGTTGTAGCCCAAATATCCATCAACACATATTTTCCCCTAAAATCAGATAATTGGTAAGTTTTCCCATCTTCATCCATCACGGTAAACGCAGGGGCAACCTTTCCTTTACTCAAAGCCAAACATTTAGCCCTAAGTTCTTCGCTAAAAGCTAAAAGCTGAGAATCTCTCGAATAACGTTTTACATCTTTCATCAACATACGCAATGAATCCGAATAACCATAATACGCCATATATCCTTGTAAGATAGGTTGCACGAATCTACGCTGAAATTCACCATTTCGAGAATTCTTAAGCACATAAGTTCCTCTTTTTATGGACATTCCTATTTTGTTATTCATCATGTATCTCCCATACAAGTTGGCTTCATATATATAGGGTAATTCGTCTATAAAAGGAGACTTCATATCTAATCCCTTAAGCCGTTTCTTGTATTTCTTTACCAAATCCTTCCCTCCTCTATCCACGTATAGCCCCAATGTATTCATTACATTTTTATAGGCAACCAATTCGGCTTTAGCCTTAAAAGCATCTGTTGGCAAAGAATCTATCATCAACATAACAGCCAGATCAACCTCATCAAAACATTTACTATACTCCTCTGCAGGAAGTGTTGCCTTGTCTTTCTGATTTAGAACATTATACATCAAATCTATTTTCGAATACACCTTTTCTTCCTGTGTTTGCCCCATACTCGGCACAACACCTAGCAAATTGAATAAAAACAATAAAATTATACCTGTGATTTTCATACGTTCTATTTTATTCATATTTTTAACTAACCAACTCACACTACTCCTCCGTTACCTCAAGAAGTTTATCACGCAATTGATTCCTTCGAATATTCTTGGCAATAATATTTCCATCTCGATCTAATAAAACAATAAAAGGAATAAACTGTATCCCCATTGCTTTCCGAATCTTCGAATTTTTCCAACCATTTTTATCATGCAAGCTCATCCAAGGAATTTGCTCCTCTTCACACGCCTCTTTCCATTTTTCCACAGAATCATCAAACGATATACTCACGAAACGAACTCCCTTTGCAGCAAATTCTTTGTGCAATATTCTTAGATTCTTCATCTCTTGTCGACAAGGTCCACACCAAGAGGCCCAAAAATCCAGCACGACAAAATTCCCTTTCAAAGAATCTATCACGACTAACTCTCCCAGCTCCGTCTCGGCTTGAATCTCCGGACAAGGCACCCCCAACGCAGAAACAGCCAACTCATCAACCTGTTGTTTCACCTCCCTGCCCTGTGCTGTTTGTTGCATGGAAGGGGAGAGAAGAGCATATAGCTCTTTCCCCTTTTCATAACTTCCTTTTATTTCCGTGTTTGCCAGAAATATTGAAAAAATATTATCCGGATGAGTTTTTATAAAGTCTCTTACTAGCACGTAGCGTTTTTCATCCAATTTCAACATCTGACTCATCACGTCATCGGCCGCATGTTGGTCTTCTTGTTGTATAATCTCTCGATAAATAGCCTGAAGTTCCCGAAATTCTTTCTGATAATTTTCTTCTAGTAATGAATAAAATTCTTGTTCCAATTCATTAGCCAAAGAACCTTTCACATCAGAATTATTCAGCTGCTTATAATCACCCTTTAACTGTATTTTCTCTCCATCGAGGAAAAGATATAACACTTTCCTGTTGATCTGTAACGTATAACGACCTTTCTCCGGCAACACTCCTTCCAACACAAATCGACCTTTCTCTATCGCAGAAGCAAGTAGAAAGGAATCTTTCTCCCCGAAAGTCCTTAAATATGCCGTTCCATATTTTATCCCTTCTAATTCTCCCTGAATAGATACCGTATAAACAGTATCTCGATTACAAGACAACAAAAGAGTTAAAGACAATAGGATCCAATTTCTAACTTTTCTCATATCCAGCATTTCAATTTTGTACATCATCACCTATAGCTTGCAAATCAATATTATACTCTTCTTTAAAGTGATTGATCATATAATCATATTTCTTACGAATCATCTGCTTTTTATCAATATCCGGATGCAAGATTCCACCCGGGGCAATCAATTGTTCATACGGGGTTGAAACAATGGCTTTCACGTATTGCTCCCAATCGCCCGCGATGGTTCGATAACTATAATGAAGAATACCAAACTCGTACATATTCGCAGCTGTCATGGAAGCACCATAATTTGTTACGGAAGTAAATGCTGTCGAACGCTTTATCAATTCTTTATCTGCTAATCGCTGCAAAAAGACACAGACCGCATCATTTTTAAAAGCATTAATCTGTTCGGAAGTCATCGTCTTCACGTTTGCATTTCCCCAATTAAATGCAAGATAGTCATACCCGGAATAAGCGTTTACCAACGTACGGGGCAAGACTTCCGGCATCCCGGTACTTGAATATATTATATAATCAAACACACTGGACAATAATACTCTATATGGCATGGTTCGCAATAGCAAGGTGTCCGAAAAGTATTTTAAGAAATGATTTTCCAATAAATCCAACTGTTCTCCTACATAATTTTCATCGGCAGGCAAGGCATCATACCCTGCAACAATTCTATTATTCACCGTGTCAAATCGCCAACGAATATCCGTACTCACTCCCCAATAATAATCTTTATCAACGAATTTATAATAAATTCTAGTGTTGTATTTATTTGACAACTCCACGATACGAGCATCATAATCATGATTTCCTTGAGGCAAACTATACAACCCATCAAATGTTTCGGGATCTGTTGACGGAGAAATACTATCCTCGCTACAACTTACAACCACTCCCATTAACATTCCAATCAATATCCATATTCTTGTTTTCATACTTTATCTATTTTAAATTCGGATTTCTATCTGAAACATTACGAGGTATTGGCAAAACATACTTGTCACTTTTCTCTTCCAAAACAAACGTCACGGGCATTCCTGCCTCAAGAGTCAGTATATGAACAATTTCAGGCATCCCGTTACGACGCAAATCAAACCAGCGATGTTCTTCAAAACTCAGCTCCCGGCGACGCTCATCCAAACAAAATTCCAATAACGCCTCCCCGTTTTTGTCTATATCCTTATACAATTCCGTACGTGTATCAAAACGACGGGACCGCAAGTAATTCAAATCCTTTAAAGCCGCTTTTCTTAATTCGTCATTACCATTCTGCAAATACAACCGAATTTGTGCCTCCGCCCGATTCAAATAAGCCTCTGCCACTCTCATCCCTTTAGAAGTGCCGGTAATAGCTTTTTGTCCGTATTGTATTCTTGTTGAACCCGATTGTGAATAACTGCGATAATAACATCCTAATCTTAAATCCGCAGAATTACCCCCTTTATCTTTTTCATACAAATCTTTTAATTCTTCCGATGCTTGGAAAGCAACAGGAGCATTGTAAAGATAAAAAAAAGGACCAAATTCATTATTTCTTGAATATCTCCAGATTCGTTCTTCACTAGCCTCATCAAAAACATTCTTCGTACCAAATGACCAATTAAATAAACCGCTTGCCATTACGATATCAGACAAATTCAATAGCACCGGTTTACGCTCGATCACATAATCCGCATATTCTATTACCTTCTCCCACTTTTCTTCATAAAGATACAAACGGGATAATAAATTATAAGTAAATAGATCATTCGCTTTAAACGAATTATTATTCTGACCATATAGCTTCATCAGAGGTGCAGCCTCAAGCAAATCCTTCTCTATTTGCTTGTACACCTGTTCCAAAGTGGCTCGTTTAGGAGCCTCATCTTTAACAGCAGAAGAAAGCATTAACGGAATCCCAGATTCTTTGGAAAGGTCAATACCTTCCATATTATAAGGTCGTGCAAACAAATTGACCAACATAAAATGGTAATAAGCTCTCATCGTCAAGGCCTGTCCTTTCACATTACCCTTTTTGCTCACATCTCCTATCGCCGCATCGATATTATCCAAAACGACATTACACCCCATAATGCGGGCATAATAATATTCCCACGTATTTATCGGGGTCTTTGTATTTTCTTCCAACCTCTCATACATATCTTCAGCCCAAGTAAAAACACCTGCTCCGGTTACCAAACATTGATACTGAGTCGAATTCGTAGGATAATTACTTTCCACATCATCTGTTAATAAATCCAGATAAGACAAAATTGGTAATACAATCGGGTACGCTTCCCCCACCAACAACTGGTCCAAGTCATCAGCCGTACTCGGAATGATCTCATCCTGACTATATTCATCCAAAAAATCACCACACCCGACAGCTAGTATCATTCCCAAAATAACTATACAATATTTTATATTTTTCATATCATTCAAAATTTTAGAAACTAACATTTAAGCCTAATGAATACGTCCTCACGATCGGTTGAGATCCCGTCGCTACTTCCGGATCCACACCTTTATAATCTTTACTCACAATAATAAAAGGATTGCTCACTCCTGCCGTTAGCGCCAAATGAGTCAAGTATAATTGTTTTACTATTTTCTCCGGAAAAGTATAACTTAAGGAGATATTATTGCAACGGAAAAAAGAACCGTCAACAACACGTATGTCACTGTAATTATACATCCGGTAAAGATATTCAGATGCAACGACACAATCCCTTGGGGTACTGCTCAAACCGGCAGAAGGAAAGGTCGGAATATTTGTTCTATCTTCATCCCCGGCATTTTTCCAACGACCTAGTAATTCCTTTGACAAATTTGAATAAGCACTCGGAGCATCATTCACCATAGATTCCGGGAACAACGCTTCCAGGAAACGTTTACTTCCAATATTCACGTTAAAAGAAGCAGCCAAAGTTAATGTCTTGTATCGCAAAGAGGTTGATATTCCACCTGCAAAATCAGGCTCCAGCGTTCCGGAATATTTCATAAAAGCAGTGGCATCTTTTATACCTTCCGGCAACTCTTCTATCGTCGGGATATAAAACGTGGGACGGCCTTCATTCGTCAAGCCCGTAAATTCGAACGTCCAGATGGAAGACACCGCATACCCCTCTTTCGCTAAACGTCCACTGGCAGCCGAACGCCAATTTTTATTTTGTTCGGTCTTTGAGTCCATTTTATTATAATTCTTAGACGTGTTAAAAGATAAATTCCACAAGAAATTCTTGGTTCTCACAGGCGTCATGTTCACACTTAACTCCCAACCTTTATTATGCAAGTCCCCCCCGTTAATAGGCATTGAACTCACGCCATATTCATAAGCAACTTCTTTATTTAGAATGATATCTTCTGTTTTCTTATTATAATACTCGGCCGTAAGCATCAATCGATTTTTCAATAAGCCAATATCAATTCCCAGATTTACCGTTTTTGTTTTTTCCCATCTCAAATCCCCGTAAGGTAATGATTTCACTTTCAACTGGTACTCTTTCGTGTAATACTCTAACCCGGATATTTGTGCCACTAAATTAGGCCCATAATTTTCCGCCACGTTTCCTTGCCAACCATACGTCGCACGAAAACTTAGTTCATTAAAAAAATTCTGGGTCTGCATCCATGATTCATTCGTCACATGCCACACTCCCCCTATAGACCATGTTGGTAGGAAACGATGCTTTGTATCTTGCCCAAAACGATTCGACGCATCACTCCGGATACTACCCGTAACCACGTAACGTTCTGCAAAAGAATAAGTCAACGACCCGAAATAAGACATATAATTTGATTTCTTATCAACAATGTTTTTTTTCATGAATAAATATATCGGATTATCGAACTTCGCTGTTCCTGAAGTATACTGTAACGGAGGTAATGTCACCGTTTTACCCCTATCCGGAAAATACCCGTAAGTCGTTTCACTCGTGCCATCATATTTTGAACTCCGACACTCAATTCCGGCAAACACACCCAACCGATGCTTCTCCCCAAACACATGATCGTAAGCAATCGTATTTCTCCACGTCAACGTTAAATTTTGATCGTTCGTCGTGTTCAATTCTCCACCATGAGGTAATTGCGAAGACTTATATTCCGTGGATTCCGACCCGAAAAGGCCATAATCATACCCTCTTTTATTCGCAATATAAAAACTACGTTCCGAAGCGTATGATTCTCCCGTCGTACCACTATATGCCAACCCTAAAAGCGTCTCGAAATTCAACCCGCTCATAATCGTATAACGAAGGCCCACCGTGGTCCCCAAACTCTTTTTATGATTCTTATTTCCCGTGTTGTCCAACTCGTTCAAAACATTATAAGACATCATTTTAGTATTCGTTTTAGAGGGATAGAAAAAATATGTACCATCCTCGTTAAAACAAGGTATTGCCCGACTCGTTGTTCTTGCATACTGGTAAGGATTCACTTGATAAAACCCGTCTGTTTTAGTATAATCCCCGTTTAATTGTGCATTGACAATAATTTTATCTCCCAAACGAAAAGTCATTTTCATCAACGAGCTATAAGAACGCAGGTCATTCCCTTTAGCTGCCCCCTTATTATCTTTCACACTTAAAGACCAATAATAATCCACCTTATCCGTCCCCCCGGAAATACTCAAGCTATGGCTATGATTAAAAGGGTTACGATACAGCAAATCAAACCAATCCGTGTTTACCGATTCCAAGTATTTCACCTCCGCATCAAACATGTCATACGTGATCTCTTTATTCAAATATTTTTTCAAGACACCTTCATACCCGACTTCCTCCAACGTTCGCCCGTTATACACAACCCTATTATTATAGATTTCCCGCGACGCATCAATTCGTTCTTTCGAGTTCATCAAATGCATTTTATCATACGTCAAGCGCGAACTGATGGAAAAATTACCGCTATAATTTACAGACATCCGCCCTTGAGTACCCTTTCTTGTTGTAATCACGATCACCCCGTTGGCCGCTTTTACTCCATAAAGAACTGTTGCCGAAGCATCCTTCAACACGGTGATATTTTCAATATCATTGGGATTCAACCAACTAATCGCATTTCCAACAAAATCCCGAACCATATCAAAATTATCACTAGATATTGCCCCTGTAGATGAAAACTCCTGAGCTTTAAAAGGTAACGGATCCTCTTGAATAATCCCGTCCACTACCCAGACAGGCTCTTGATTCCCTAACAACGTGGATGTCCCCCGGACACGAACTTTTTGACGAGATCCCACCAATCCACTCGTGTTGTTCACCACCGTGCCGGCGAGCTTTCCCTGTAACATTTGTTCAAGACTATTCGTTCCATCGAAAAACAACTCATCCCGGTTGATCCTCTGGGCAGATCCCACCATATCGGTTTTACGGATATTTTGATAACCGGTAACGACAACCTCTTCCACGGTCTTTAAATCCTCTTCCATCATTACATTGATTACCTCTTTCCCCGTGTACCGAATCTCTTGTTGTTTCATCCCCATAAATGAAAACACCAAGACCACCTTTTCTTGTTGAGGAACAAAAATAGAGTAATAGCCCTTGTGGTCCGTTGTCACTCCCGTTGTTGTTCCTTTTATCAAAACGGTCACCCCCGGCAAACCAACACTATCGACACTTAACACTTGTCCCCGGACAAGCACCATTTTCTTTCCTTGATCATTTCCATTAGCACGCCGGATAACGATATGCTTATCTCGAATCTCATACACTAAATCCGATCCTTTCAGACAAGTTTCTAAAATCTCACGAACCGTGGCATTTTCGAACTTGTAATCTTTCAATCCAATCTTCTGTAATTCTTGCGAATTATACACGAAAGAATAATCACTATTTTTCTCGATATTAAGAAAAACAGTACTCACGGGTACGTTCGTGAACTCAAATGAGAACCTTTTCTCTTGGGAGAAAACGTGTACCGGCAGATTGACAAGGCAGATTAACATCAAGAGCCTCGTGAGCCCTTTTAAAAATCTCCATTTTTCTGGCAGATAATACCTGCATTTTCCATTTTTTTCCATAAATTTGTAATTCAATTATTTAGTAATTAATAAATACTCTCGGGGAATTTGGGTGGAGCCTATTCCCCGTGGTATTTTATCGGCTAATTTCTGTCACCGTGATCGCTCGCCCTTTTCGAGAGAAACAAACATCTCCGGTATCAGATAATATATCCAAGAGAACATTAATATCATCATACTTCTTTAATCTCGCTGTCAATCGCAAGTTCGTCACCGTGGCATTAGTAAAGAAACAATCAAAATCATACCATTGGGACAATTCATCCATGATATCACCCAAAGTCGCTTGGTTAAATGTAAAATAACCATCCTTCCATGAAGTAAAATAGGCTGTTTCCACGTCTTCCACTGTTGTCCCTCGCTCATCAATAATAACTTGTTGTCCCGGATAAATCACATACGATTTATTCATGGAGTCACACACGGCCACGCGCCCCTGAACCAACGTTGTCAGATTAGCTTTCCCCTCGTAATCCCGAACTCCGAACTCCGTCCCCAACACGGTTATTGTCGATCGAGAAGTTTTCACTATAAACGGGGCCTTTTCATCATGAACCACGTCAAAATAAGCCTCACCACTCAATTCTACCTGTCGTTCATCTCCAACAAATCTTTCCGGGTAACGCAATTTAGAACCCGCATTCAACCAGACTTTCGTTCCGTCTGATAGAACCAGTTGAAATTCTGCCCTAGGAGGAATTTCCATTGTATTATACGCTAACTGAATCGACGAATCCCCCTCGATACTCTCGTAAGTAACTCCTTTATCACTCGCAACTCGAATACGAGTTATATCACTTTGTAATAATGTATCTTGTTTATCTAACAGTATTTGCTCTCCCGTTGATAACGTCAAAAGTGCCTTATTCGTACCGCCCGAAATAACCCCTTGATCAATCTCTGATTTTACACCAGCTTCCTGGCCTTTATACAGCATAACACTACTCACCACAACAAGAACTGCAATAGAAGCGACAAGAGAAAGTTGCCACACTCGTTTAAACCTCCGATCATGCGTCCGTTTTCTAGATTTAACCTGATTAAACGCTTTCTCTATATTCAATTCCTTCCGTACCCGTACTTGCAATTCAAAATTTGTTTCATCCAGCAATGAAACAAACAAACGTTTATTCTCATCAGACTCATTTTGCCACTCGTCCAACCGGACAATTTGCTCCGGGGTCGCATCCCCCTTTATGAATGCAACAATAATATCCGCAATTTCAAAACCTTTATCCATACTTTTTGTTCCCTGTTTATATAAGGACTCATAACTCGGGAAAGAGTGGTAAAAGAATTCAGAAAAAATCATGCGTTCTCTTGCATAGATATAAAAAAACTCTAAATTTGTCTCACACTAAACCGATTCGTGGTGGAATAATTTGATATGGATGACATTCGTAACATATACAAGGAAAAGGAATATAAAATTCTATTTAAAGAATTTTATCCATCACTCGTGCAATTTGCCTTCCATTACATTAATAATCACGAGGCAGCAGAAGACATCGTGCAAGAGATATTCGTCTACTTGTGGGAAAAACAAATTCATTTCGAAAATGAACTAATTATTCGAACCTATTTATACCGTTCTGTTCGCAATAAATGTTTTACTTATCTCCGAAATCTTAAAATTCAACAACATCACGAAAGAGAAATCACGAATAACTGGCAAGAACAAGAAGAACCTATCGTACTAAATAATCTCATTCAAGAAGAAGTATACCGTCAACTACTCGCATCTATTGATGAATTGCCGCCACAATGCAAAAAAATTTGTACGCTCACATTAGAAGGCAAAAAACCTTCTGAAATAGCAGTAGAATTAGGATTGGCCGTGGATACCGTGAAGAAACAAAAACAAATTGCACTGAAACGCCTTCAAGATAAACTAGGAATTCTATTTCTTTTATATCCCATGCTATACACACATTTTACATCATAAAAAATGAATAGAACCCCAAAAGTTAGACTAAAACTTTTGGGGTTTTGTTATACATAGAAAGAAACACACCTTTGCAGATCGATCAAGGAACATAAAATACCCAATACCGAACAGAGTGTCAATTACTCACTTCTTTTCAATAGCAACCTCTACCTCCGTACCGTCCTGTCGCAAAACAGTGATAATAGCTTTCTCGTTCTTAATTTTCACGATCGAAGACTGCAACGCATCGGAGACATTTACCTCCCCGACGGGTTCCCCGTCTATCTTCAAAACACGATCTCCGGGAGAAATCTTCTCCACCAAATCCCCCCAAACGCAAGCAATCACGACATGACCATTCGCCATAGTAAAATCTACGTTCCATCTTTTCTTGTACAAATCTTGAGGTGCCGATTCAAAAGGCTCAAAATAAAAAGCACTCGAGGCGTAATCAATCGTCACCGTACCGTAGTCCAATAATTGTGAACCCAAACGGGAATACGGTGCATCCATCGATTCTGTAACAATATTCTGGAAACGTCCCGTGCTGACACGCAATTCAAACAAACGAATCAAATTATGTTCACCGGCAGAGGCTGCACCTGCCATCCCGATTCCACTACTACCGTATCCCTTGGATAGCAAAGCGGCAGCATTCTCCCGAAGGGCTTCCGACGCCGTGGCGGAGATCATTTCATAAAAAGCTCCCGAACCGCTATCAAACATAACCGTTTCGATCACCCCCACTCCCACGTTCAATTCTATAAATGGAATCTGTCCTTGCACGTGAAGCAACGGCAAACGATTCCTCAAATTAATATGGAAAAGAGAAATATTATCGGTTATAATTATCTTTTTCTGGCGGGAATCAATACGCACGACAGCCCCCGGGAACAACTCGCAACCGATCATCCCATCCACACCGAATTGTTCGATAAGATGACCTTCAGGCATAATCGTAACCGGAATTTCTTCTATATTAATTCCCGGCATCCCCATTGACAAACGTTTTAATTGTGTCTTCTCCAAGGTCATCGACTGATTGTGAGCATCAAGAATATTTTGCGTGTTCGTGGATTCTAAAGAAAGACGCCGAGCCAAAGAGTAGGTGATATAAGTAGGTGCCCCCGTGTCAAAAATAAATTTTCCCGGGACGCCTTCTACCTGCGCTTCAATGATAATCTTCCCATTGATGGTCGTGTAAGGCACTTCTACATAAAAGGCAGGGGTTTCTGCCTTGGTCGTGAAATACGAAAAAGCAAGACACACGACCAACAGACTAATATATAATTGTTTGAATTTCATACTGAATATTTTTAATTACTTTCCCTTACAAATCTCGCATGCCAGCTTTACAGCGGCAACAGCATCAATAATACCTCCCGATACACACAACTGGTCATATCCCCCGGTCGGAGCACCTTCACTATTGGTCTGATCATGCGGGAAGGGGACTGCAGCTGAGGGCGTCTGCCGAGCCGTACGCACTAGAATATCCTTCATTTGTGAGGCTTTGAGCGAGGGATAATAAGATTTCAACATGGCAGCGATACCGGTGACCACCGGAGCCGCTATTTTCGTGCCCGTCACTTTCCTATAGTTATCACCGCGAACCGTTGTATACAATTGCACCCCAGGTGCGAAGACATCGACACTGCCTGCCCCGTAATTACTGTTGATATAAGGATTTCCCTCCATATCCGAGGCTCCGACCGTGATCATATTGGTAAACGCACGTTTACTGCCCAGCCCTTGTTTTACCGGGAAATAAGGATCTTTATCCGTGTCACGATAGTTATCGCCGGCAGAATGCACGATCAATACATCGTGTTTCTCGGCGTAGGCAATAGCGTCATCTATCCATTTCGGGTTGTCCAACATATATTTCCCGAAACTGATATTGATGATATCAGCCCCTTGCTCCACCGCGTAACGAATGGCCAAGGCTATGTCTTTATCATACGCATCTCCGGAAGAGGGAACGGCACGAATAAGCATCAATTCCACTTGATCGGAAACACCCTTTATTCCCTTGGCAATACCGGGTGTGGCAGCGATAATACCTGCCACAGCTGTTCCCTCGTCGGCTGCAGTAGAAAGGAACTCATGGTTCCCGTAATATTTATTTGATAAGGTATTGAAATCATCGTTCGCCAAACTCCTCTCGTCGACCAAAGCCGCCCACGCTTTTTCACACTCCCGACGCTGTGCCTCACTGCTTCTATAGCGGTTTCGATACAAGTCATCCCATTTCTTATTTCTATTCCCGAAGCTCCATATTATATTATAAGTATAAAAGGCGATCTTCTGAAGAGTATCTCCGGATTGTTGTACGATCGGGTTCAAGGCTGCAAAATCTTCCAACGTGGGTTCACGATCAGGACATTTTTCCCGTAACAGCCGATTTAATTCTTCGACGCCCTTAGCTATATTATAATTAAAACTTGCCCCCATGTACAAAGATACTAACGGACTGTTCTTGGCAAATTTAAGGTAATCGACATACTCGTTGTTTTCTTCAACACTTCTCTTCTTTCCGTGAAGTTCATCGAAACGATCCTTCACTTTCAAGAACTGTCGGAAAGTCTCATCGGAAGCCTTTTCAATTAACTTACCATCAGGCGACGCAAGAAAATTCCAACCATGCAAGTCATCCTTATACCCGTTTTTATCGTCGTCTTTTCCATTCTCGGCAACTTCTTTCTTGTTACGCCACAATACGTTAGCCAAAGCCTCGTGTTGCACGTCAAAACCAGCGTCAATTAACGCCACTACCACTTTTCGCTTGGGTGTATTGTTCTCCAACTCGCAGTAAGCTTCTAAAATACCTGCCCCGTAAACTTTGTCTTTGGCAGGTGACAATAAATGCCAATCGACACGTGTCTGTGCTTCCACTGCCAACACGGCACACATGAACAACACGATCCCGAATAATTTCTTTTTTTTCATCACTCAATTTATTTAATACATTCATTACTTAATTCTTATCCCCCTGTTGCTGTTTCAACATGGAAAAAAATAGGGAAAATATTCATGCCTTGGCGACATACACCACGGGATTAGGAATTTCCCTTTCGCGTCAAGTAATATACACCGGGGAATGTACTTAATACGATATGTCTCGCGAAAAGCTGCATTCTCGTCGGCAAAGAGATGAATGCCTTTGCCCTCGTAACCATTGTCTCTCAAAAATTGTTTCCAAGCCTCTTTCCTGCCGAGAGGTTCAACGACAACCGTCACGAACTGAACATTTTTATGTTCCGACTTCAATTCCTCCAGGCGTACCAGATCTTTCCGGCAACTTGTGGAATCAAGTTTCCACACCTCTATAAACAACGGCTTCCCTTGCAAATCGTTCAAACGAACGGTCTTCCCATCATTCGACTCGAGTTCAAAGTCCGGGGCATCCTTCCCCGGTTGCAAAGGTTCGTACAAGGCAACCAATTCCCGGGCTCTATTTTTCAATTTTTCAGACACGGAACACAAATCCATATCCGTGAAAATATGATCGATAAAAGTATTATCCCCTCGATCCAATTTCTCAGCTAATGCCCACATAACGTAACATTCTCTTACTCGCTCGCTCCGGATGTTATACAATACCCACGTGGCACGTCCCATCACATCCGTTTTGGGTTCCTTAAGATCCAAGAAACTATTCACAAGGCGAATGATTTCGGATTCCCGCAATGATTCCAAGTCCGAGGTGTCGATATCTATATCCCCGTTCATCACACGATCATACAAGCGATTCATTTTCACGACCGTACTCGTGTCACAGGCTTGTTGTTCCCGTGCATGAGCGGACACACAAACTCCCCATACAATCATAAATTGTATCAATAATTTTTTTCCCATTTGGAACACCATTTACTTGTTCAACAACTCGATGATTTTATCCCGCAAAAGATTGCGACGCACGTTTTTACCCACGATTTTCCCATCTTTACCAACCAGCACGATGTGAGGGATGGATTGTATGCCGAACAATTTCCGTACTTCGGAATCATCCCATCCGCCATCTGCCAAAGTACTGAGCCAAGGAATGTTCTCTTCCTCGCACGCTTCTTTCCATTTATCCGACGAGGCATCCAAAGAGATGCTCACGAAACGTACTCCTTTGTCCTTGAACTCCTTATATTGTTCTCTCAAACTTTTCATTTCCTGACGGCACGGACCACACCAGGATGCCCAAAAGTCGAGAACGAGAATATCTCCCTTCAAAGAACTCATTGTAACTTGATTACCATCCTCATCCGACACGGTAAATTCCGGACACATCAATCCTTCAGCGGATGTCGCCAAACCGTCAAGGTGCTGTTTCAACAGACATCCCCATGAACATTGTTGTGCCTGCGGGGTCAGCAACTCGTACAACTCTTTTGCCTTCGTGTAATTCTCTCTCCCCGCTTTCTCCGAAATGTAAGCCGAAAAGATATTATCGGGATGCTCGCGTACGAACTCTTTCGTGAGGGCAAATTCCGCTTCTCCAACTAACAGCACTTGAGTCATCGCCTCATCTGCCGCCTTTTGATTCCCGGCATCCGTCGCTTTCTTATATTCTTTAAAAAAACGCTCTTGCTTTGCCGTATAGTCCTCTTGGAGTTTGCCGTACTCTATGGACAAGTCGTTTGCCGGAGATCCTTTCAAGTACTTGGACGAGAAGGAACGATAGGGGCACTCTATTCTCATGTTCTTTCCATCCATGAAGAACATGAATTGTCGTCGGTTCACTCTTAATACATATTGCCCGGGCTCTTCCAAAGTTCCTCGTAATTCAAAATCTCCTCCATCGATTTTCGTGGAATAAATAACTTCCTCCTTGGGTGTCAACAAGAATGCTTTGCCGTATTTAGCTCCTTCCACGTTTCCCCGAATCGAGAAGGAATATTGCTGTGTACCGGAACACCCGATACACAACAGCAAGATAAAAATAATCCCTATTTTCATTATTCCTCTCCTAGTAAGACTTTACCGGTAAAATCATCATTCCATCCTTTTAATAAACCGACTTTAGACTTTTCCAATGAATCGTCCTTCAAGAGGTTTTCCAGAACAGATTGTATTTCCCGTGCCTGTGACACGTTTGTTTCCTCCAACAGATAATTCGCTAAATAACCTATCACACCGGTATCTACTATCCCGCTTACAGTCCATCCGGATTGCAGCATTCCGACGAACAATTTCACCATTTTATCGATATCCTTCCGCTTGTATAATTGCCACATTTCCAACAAGGTTTTACAAGTCGGGGACACGGCAGACACGTTGCCCTTATCCAATAATAACACGACTTCTTCACAATCGGGTTGAGTCGGCTTTTTCTCGGCGGGAGAAGTCATCCAATGAAATACAGGCCATAAAATCATCACTTCCATCTTGGGACTCATCTGTTTCACCTGTTCTTCCCGCAAATTCAGTTTATCCCAATTTTTTATATAATCCAAACAAACTTGACTTTCCTGATAATCAATGTAATTGATAAAGTCCTGCACACATTGTTCCGTGTACCGTTGTTCCGCAGGCAAAAGCACGATATAACAATCCAACGCCCGACTCAACGCTTGACGATCCTTACTCTCTTTTAAATTAGCTATATAAGACGCTAAAAAATCGATATCACGTTTTCCCTGCTCGAATTCCTTCTTTTGCTGTTCCAAAACGTTCGCTTGCCCCCAGCCACTCATGAAAGCAAAAACTGCAACGACCAGCAAAACGCCTTTCTTTACACAATTATTCATATCTCGTACGCTTAAATTGAACTACCTAATAATTTATCCACAAATTCTTCGAAACCATTTCCCGGACCGGGAACATCGGTATCAATTATTCTCCCGTCTTTACCTATTATGATATACCGGGGAATACCATGTACATCATAATCATCCTGGAAAGGTGTCGTCTTCGGGAAAGCGATCAAATTCTTAACTCCTAACAATTTGTATCTTGGCAAAGAGTACTTCCAATGATTAAACTTGCTCTCCTCGTCAATGGATATCGTGATAAATTCCACGTCCGCACGATCTTTATACTTCTCCGCAACTTTCATAAAATAAGGCAATTTACGGATACATCCTCCGCACCACGTCGCCCACACGTCGATTATTAATATTTTACCCCTGAAATCTTGAAGAGAATGCTTTTGTCTTTTATAGTCTATTAAAGTAAAAAGAGGAGCATCCTTTCCCGGACTCAAACGTTCTTTCGCGGCATATAAATCCATTACCAACTGCCTCAATTCTCCCTCCGGCATATATTGTTCGAACAGAGGACGGGCTTTTTTCAATGCCTCCGTGTAATTGAGAATAAAATCACTCCTAATCCCTGCAAAATAAGACAATATCAAATCGGAATTTCGGGACTCCAATATTTGTTTGTATTTTTCGTACTCCAATTCATCCTGCTTATCGTCTAAAATCCGGGATGCTTCGTAACCGTCCGCCAAGGCTTTCACGTTGAAATAAGTATCTATATTTCTTTTCAGGTTGGGAAGCGCCAGAAATTCCCGCGAATCAAAACGTACACCTTTCAATATCTTCCGCAACACGCTTTTATTCACACCTGTGTTCCGGTGTACTCTATAATAATCGGCAACCGAATTTATCGCTTTAACCTGATTGGCAAGACGTGCCATTTCATCTTTTTTGTCACGGGTAAGAATCATTTTCTCCACCGCCGCTTTCTGCTCTAAAATCGATTCTATCGTTGCTCCCTCAAGACTGTAGCCATTCCATTCTTTAATTACCTCGTCTAGCAACGAAGTTCGGGACTGAGCATTTCCACTACACGGGAAAATAAAAAAGAGTAGTCCCAGTAAATTTACATACCAATAATTCATACAATACATTTTTTATTCACACTAGAGTGGAAACTGTCTAACAAAAAAAACGTTAGACAGTTCCATTATTTGAAACATTTCTTTTGATAATTAATTCATATCCGGGATTTTAGCAATCGCCTCCAGATCCAAATCGTATTTAGTCTTCATGTAATTAAGAACATATTGACGCTTCTCCCACAACAAGGGATTATTTGCTTTCGGATGCAGTGCTTCCAGTGCTTCCGAAGTGTACCTCATACCCAAATGTATATAAGCGAAAAAGTTCTTACTCGGGCTCGTGTATTCAATTTTGCTCAACGCATCCAACCTTAGGAAACCATACGATGCCCCCGGGAACCCTCGCTTCGCGTAATAATTGGGATTCTCCTCCGTTCCCGGATCAGACTCGACCTCTGTTTTATAGTCAATCCCTGCTTGAAATTCTTCCGGCACAATTATATTTCCCTTTTCATAGGCTTTCTCTAAAATTTCATACAAAATAATTCCCCTCCATTCCCAAAAATCTTCTGGTGTTTCCGGAGCTTCAATTCTACCATAGAACATATCCGACATGGGATCCGATTCCCCGTAGAACATACAAAGCGCCCAATAATCCATTCCGTCAAAAATAGTTTTCACGGGTGCTTTCAAATCGTAAGGTCCAAACACGAATGGAACATGACAATCATAAACCATGTAATAATACATCGGAAACACCTTTTGAGTAATTTGCGGACTCAGATAGGCAAAAACATGATTTTTCATAAAGCCGATCATAAACTCGGCTTGCTCATCACTTGTTAATTCATCTCCAAAATAAGATTGATTTCCGGCAGCTCCTGTCCATGTCCGATTCAAATCAGACGCTTGAAAATCCTTATAAATAATACATACATTGAATTTCTCCTTGATAGCTACAACATCATCATCCCATGAATTCGTGCCTTGAGGGAATTCAAACCGGACTAAATCTTCGCCGCTCTCGTCGACTGTTAATGTATCTTCATCATAGCAGGAAAAAAACAAGACGCAGCCTAGCAAACTATATAAATAATATCTCCATTTCATAGTATATTCTCTTTAATTTCTTACTTCCGGTAACGGATTTTGTACTAACTTTCTGTTCTCTTCCATCACCTCCTGTGGAATAGGCCACGTGTAGAACAGATCTTTTTCTTTCAGCGTATAACGCTTGATAACCTTTCCATCACTCTTCCACTCGTGAGTGATAGATGGCATCCCGTAACGACGCAGGTCAAACCAGCGATGCCCCTCGAAACATAATTCCAACCGTCTTTCCAGACGAACACGATCCACTAAAGCACTTCCCGTTTCCGTCACCGAAACTGTCCCCGGCACAAAACGCTTCTCCAACAAGGTTTCCAATGCCCATCTAGCTGTTTTCTCATCCTTATCCAATGCGGCAGCCTCAGCCAAATTTAAATAAGCTTCCGCCAACCGAAACGCATGAGCGAAGTTCGTGTTGCTAATAGGTTCATGAGCATAGTTCACCGCAAATTTCCCGTAAGGAGCGTATCCGCCAAGATGTTGGTTATTTTTGGAATCGGTGTAGGGAGAACGCACGATATAATTTTCTTTGCGAAGATCCCCGACTTTAAAAGCTCCAAGCAACTCGGAAGAAGCATTAAAGAAATTAGTTTCTAAGCTTTGTTCCGGTTTATAAGGATCGGGAAATATCATCTTCTGTTTCACTAAATTCACAAACTTATCTATCTTCCCGAACACCCAGATCACTTCCGAACAATCTTGCGAAATAAAATTATAATACGGTTGTGCCGTCGTTTTCTGGGGCAACGAGTTCAGGTCTGTCAATATGAAATCCCAATCATCAATCACTTTCCGAGCGTAAATAGCCGCATTTTTCCAATCCTCCATGTACAGGTAAACTCTGGATTTCAATAATTGCACCATAGGCAAACTGGTTCTGTAATCTTTCCGGTATTGTTGTTCCCTGGGCAACTTTTCGTATGTTTTCTCGGCTTCATTCAAATCCGCCAAAATCTGAGTGTACACTTCTTCAACCGTGTTTCGCGGAAGCTCTTTCGCTTCCAACGCACTGGTTACTTTCAAAGGTACCCCCAATGCCTTCTTGTCATAGTTATAGGGAGCACCCCACATGTTTACCAGCTGGAAATAATAGTAACCCCGCAAAGCGAAAGCCTGAGCTTTCACGATATTTCTTTCATCATCGGTTCCCGAAACGCCATCAATGTAATCCAAGGCCGCATTCGCCCCCAAGATATAAGAATAGAACCACTTCCAAGGTGTTTGATACATCAAAGTACCTTCCTGTATGAATATATCCGGCTGCCAAGCATAAAGTTTCTCCAATAATTGAAAATTATCACCCGTCATCACCATCGTGTTTATCGCTCCCGACGAATCAGAACACATGATATCATCGTCAAACATCAATAACAGATTCATAACTTCATCTCCTCCTGCCGCCTGTATATAAGCATTTCCCAATAACATCTCATTCAATGCAGCAGCTTCTCTAGGAATATATTCACTTTGCGACTTGGGTTCCAAGAAATCTGAACACGCAGCTAATAAACCCGCGAATAATACTATCAATAACTTTTTCATCATCCTACATTTTTAAAATCCAATATTAATTCCCACGGAATAATTCTTCGGATGCACGCTATCCCCCAATTCCGGATCAAAACCATTAAAGCGTTTACTTGCTATAACAAATAAATTTGAAACCGTAGCGTTCAAAGAAAGCGTCTTCAACCCCATCCGTTTGCACCAATCTTCGCCAATCCGCCAAGACAATGACAATTGTCTACAACGCAAGAACGAAGCATCTGCAACCAAAGCATCAGATTGTTCCCATACCCTCATCCACTGTTCCGCCGAACCATTCGGTAAAGTAACATAACTACTCAGCGTCGTCACCAATCCGGGGATTTTCGTGTAATTTTCGTCTCCAGGTTTCTTCCAACGTTTGGTTAGATCTTTACTCAAATTCACATCCGAATCCGGGATTTTCGATCCATTAGGTATATTAGCATACGGAGAAGGCAAACGTTTTTTGCATCCTAATAATAGGGAAAAACCGGATGAAAGGGTCAACGTCTTCCAACGCAAACTGAAATTCAATCCCCCCGTAAAATTCGGTTCTTTCGTACCGGAATACACCAGATAAGTAATCGGATCAACCCCGGAATTTCTTTCGGCTTCCGGCACATCAAAATAATTAAACAAGGGACGACCATCCTCACCGCTTAATCCAGCAAAAGAATAAGACCAAAAACCACCCACCGGATATCCTTTTTTCAAGATTTTATCACTGCTACCCGCAAGCAACTCATCTCTGGTGGCTTCATATTCTTCTTTCCCTGTTTCATTCCAGTTCTTAGAAGAGTTCAACGAGATACTTAAAGCCCAATCTTTAGTCTTTACCGGGGTAAAACTAACCGTAAACTCAACTCCTTCATTCGTTATTTTCCCGCCGTTCATCTTCATAGTTGAGATCCCGTACTCGGAAGGCAAATCCTGAGTAACAATAACGTTCGAATTTCTTCTATAATAATCAACCACTACATCAAATATATTAAACAACGTCATATCCACTCCCCAATCCCAAGACTTTGTTTTTTCCCAAGAAAGATTCGGGTTCGGCAAACTAGAGATCTTCGAGTAATGCTGATTGTAAACCGAAAGAATTCCATATTGTCTCAATGTCAAATCCGGTCCTAATTTAGTCATCGCATTACCCTGTATTCCATAGGTGGCTCGAATGTTAAAGGCATTTAGCCATTTTTTCATTCCCTCGAGCCATGGTTCGTCCATCATTCTCCAAGACAAACCGAAAGAATATGTCGGGTCAAACCGGTTATTCACGTCCTGCCCGAAACGATTTGACTCGTCATTTCGCATCGAGAAATTAAACACGTAACGATTTTTTAACGAATAAGCAACCGTTGCAAAGAAAGAAAGATAATTATCCGTATTCTTGGTTCGTTTCCATCCTGACCCATAAATTTCATCCAATATTCCCCAACCAGAAACAGCATTACTTATGGGCTGTAATTCATCCGGAGGCGTAGGCCTTACCAGAGTTTCTCCCCGGTCAGGCATATACCCCCATACCTTATTGGCATTGTTGGCAACAGCAGAGGAACGAAGTTCCATTGCCAGCATGGCATTCAACCGATGTTCCTCATTAAAAGATTTAGATAGCAACACTTTATTCTGAATATTATAGGCTCGCTGTGAAGCATCAGTCGTAAACAACACACCCCCGAAAGGCAAAAGTGCCGCTTTAAATAAAGCACTATTGGGTTCGGCTGCTCCATAATCATACCCACGATACCTCCAAGCCACACGAAATGTTCTCTCCGTGTTATAAGTTTCCCCATTCGTGTTCGAGGCTGTATATCCTCCGGTAAATTCATAACTCAACCAATCCAATATATTCCATCTGAAGTTAAGAGCGGCAGATACATGCAAATTCTTATTGGTAGAGCCACTATTATCCCGTTCATTGATAAAATTGTAACTCAAACTCTGTACATTTCTATTATACAAATACGTTGCCCGCTTTTGATAATATACCGGATTTCCCTCTTCATCATAAGCCGGGATGGAACGACTCGTTGTCGTGGCGTACGACATTGGATTCACTTCCTCGCCAAAAGCCTTTGTTGTACTGGAAGTTGCATTCAGACTGGCATTCAAACGCACGTTCTCGTGTAAACGAATATTCACCGCAACCCTCCCGGTCATTCTCTCATTGGAGTTTCCGATCTCCTGCCCCAACGTGTTGTTATACCCCAAAGAAACATTGTAAGTTATTGCTTCAGTACCCCCGGCCAAACTCACATTATGACTATGACTGACAGCCGAACGGGTTAATAAATCGAACCAATCCGTATTAACCGTCGATAGAAAAGTTTTTCTCTTCATAAATTCATCATAACTTAAATCGCCTGCCAAATACATTTTCATAGCACCCTCGTATGTATACGGTTGAGTTATCGGCTCTTTATCATAATACGCTCCAGCATTATAGACGTCTTGCGAGAACTGTACCCGTTCCTTGGAATTCATGTAATTGAACATCCCGTAATTAGGGCGAGTATTAATAGTCATGTTGCCCGTATAATTCACGGTTAACCTTCCTGCTTTTCCTTTCTTCGTGGTAATTACAATTACCCCGTTAGAAGCCTTTGAACCATAAACAGCCGTGGCTGAAGCATCTTTTAGTACGGTAATTGTTTCTATATCCATCGGGTTCAACCAAGAAATCTGACTACCAATAATATCTTTCAAGTCCTGTGTCATAATGTCAGTTGTTTCCAATTCTAAAGGGTCCTCCTGCACAATACCGTCAACCACCCATAACGGGGATTGGTTTCCAAAAATAGTTGTTGTCCCTCTCAATTTGATTTTTGGTGTTGTCCCCACCCGAGAACTTGTGTTCATCACAACCATACCGGCTATTTGCCCCTGCAACATCTGGTCTATCGAATTATACGCTGGCATAATAACATCAGCAGCTTTCACGCTCGTGTAGGAACCCACCATATCCCTCCGGTTAACAGTATTATATCCCGTAACCACGACCTCATCCATCTGTTTGGACTCCTCTTCCAATATAACCTCCAGCATTTTCTCCCCCTTCCAAACAACTTCTTTTGTCTTCATCCCAACAAAAGAAAACAATAATTTAATGTTTTCTTGTTTAGGAATACTTAGAACAAATTTTCCTTCCATATCAGAAGCAACTCCAACGCTTGTTCCTTTCAAAACAATTGTTACCCCCGGAAATACCTGCCCATTTTCATCCTTCACAATACCTTTAATAATTACCATATCCTTTTTCTCATCATCTTCCCGAACAGTAATCACCACCACCCTATCATCTATTTTAAAGGACAACCCTAACGGACGTAATAAATCTTCCAACAACTGATTGAAATCCTTATCCGTGGCATTTACATCCATTTTACCACATTTATCAACAAGATCCAATTTGTAAAGAAACGTATAGTTCGTCATCTTTTCCAAACTAGAAAAGATTTCCTGAACGGTCGCATCTTTCATATTCAAAGATACTTTCGTTTGTGAAAATGTACTGGCAGAAAGGTGCATCACTCCCACCAACAATAAAATCATCGAGATTTTCATGCGCAAAAAGAATTTAGATTTCCATTGTTGCCAAAAATTTAGCAACAAATCCCATTTTTTTTTCATAAATTTGTAATTCAATTAAATTAAACATTTAGTCTGCTCGTCGCCCAACGAGCGGGTACATAAACGGGATTGCCCAATCCCGTTTATTATTTGTCAAAAACCGTCAATGCCCGACCTTGCAATTCAAATCGTACATCTCCGGATATTTCAAACTTTCGCAACACATCCTCTACTGAGGAATACATCGGCATTTTACCACTATACACGACACTCTTCGCACTTTGATTCATGTAAAAAATTTCAAGATCATACCATCTTGCCACGATTCTCAAAATTTCTTCCAAGGTTATGTCCTTAAAATAGAATAAACCATCTTTCCAAGCCGTAAACTCATTCACGTCCACTGGGGAAACTCTCAACATTCCAACACCCTTATTGTAATAAGCCTGTTCTCCCGGTTTAATTATCTTCTCCGGTTGCCCATCCCGAAGAATAGCGACGCTTCCCTGCACCAACGTCGTGTAAATTCCCGGCTCATCAACATACGACTTTACGTTAAAAGCCGTCCCCAATACCTTTACTTTCATCTCATCCACCTCTACAATAAATGGTTTACTTTCATTCCGAGCAACTTCGAAATAAGCTTCTCCTTTCAAACTTACGCTACGCATATCCCCGTCAAACCGAGAAGGGAACTCCAACTTCGTACCCGAATTCAAGTACACCTTCGTACCGTCACATAATTCCACTGTATAAGTTCCTCCATACGGAACATTTATCGTGTTACGTCCCACTTCTTTCAATAGGTGATCTGTAGAATCCTGCTCCTTTATTTTCAGAACCCCTGCATCATTATCAAAAGCAACATTCATCCGATTATTACGAACGATTGAAGACAAGGTGTCTAATCGATACTTTAGTCCAGAAGCCATCTCCAATGTAACTATCGCTTTACCCGGTTCTATTTTTTCTTCCATGGATGAATTCACCATACCCGTCTCCCGGTTCAACAACAAAAATGCAGAAATTCCCACCATAACCACAACTGACGCAGCCACCCAAGGTAAAAACAAACGTTTCTTTCCACGTTGTCTCTTTTTTAACCGAACTAAAGCTTTCTCTACGTCAAAACTCCCCACAGCACGCAATTCACTTCCAACCCGTTCTTTATCCCTTAATTCTCCCGCCAGTTCTTCTAATCCCCTCACCTTAGATAACATCTCTTCCACACTTTCCTTTTCGTCCCCGGAAAGTTCTCCCCAGCTATACCGTAATAACTCTTTTGCAAATCCAAATGGTTTCTTCATCTCTCTCGTAAAATTTCCCCTATTACAAACAACTCAGAAAAAAGGATTACGCAAAAGACAACTTTTTTAGGAAAAAAAATAATATCCCCAATAATTACCTAGTAATAACAACATTACCGGATATAACCCTTTCAATTTTTCTCGTAACAGAATTTTTGCTTTATTTTTTTGAACTTTTACAGTATTCACACTAATCGAGAGCTGTGTGGCAATCTCTTCATTACTGAAACCATCCACATATGCCAACTTAAAAACTCGCCCACATTCCGTCGGCAACTCCTGTATAGCTTCCATGATCTCTTGGTAGACTTCGGCTCGTACAACGTTCACAAAAAAATTATTCTCATCTTCCTCTGTATCTTTTTGTATAGATCCTAGTATATCAGAACGAATACTGGTCATTTTTATTTGGTTCAAGCAACTATTACGAACAGCCTTATAAAGATAATGTTTCAAATGATTTTCGTTATCAAAGCACTCTTCCCCGTTCAATAGTTTCATAAACACCTCTTGAACCACATCTTCCGCCTCATCCTGCTCCTTCAGATAATGACACGCAAAATAGCAAAGTATCTGATAATAACGCCGAAAATAGCTATCAAATACCTCCTGTTTCCGTATATTTATCTTCTCCACATTCTGCATTCTTGATAACAATAAACGATCCTTTACTCGTAATTAAAGGCAAAGATATTATATTTAACGAAAAATACGCCACTTCTCTTCTAAAGAATTCCAATCTTCCTTTAAAGCATTTTAATTATATAATACCATCACTTACCCCATGCTTACAACACACCATAACACTCCGGAATAATGTCATACCTCAAGAATTATTCCAAGATTTTACAATAACAACGAGCAAATACTATTTCAGCAACTTTTCCAATTTTTCGATCATCTTCGCAAAAGCCTCCTTAGTATAACCGACCTCAATCTCCACGATCTTTCCCTTCTTATCAATGATAAAATTTCGAGGAATGGTTGCCGTGGCAAACTTCGAATAAATCTTACGTTCCGGATCAAGTCCCATAGGGAACGTGTATCCATTTCTTTCTCGAAACTTCTTCACCTGCTCCTTACTCTCCTCGCGAGAAATAGCCAAGAACACGAAATCTTTCCCTTTAAAGCGATCAATAATCTCCTTCTGCACCCGTTTCAACTCCTCTTGACAAGGAGGACACCACGTAGCCCAGAAATTAATTAATACTATCTTCCCCTTTAAATCTTTAATATTGATCTTTTGCCCGTCAAACATCTCCACAACAAATTCGGGAACATCATCCCCAACCTTTACCAGCGTCTCCTTTTCCTGAGCGTTAACTCTTGCTAAACTTCCCAGTACCAACAAGGAAACGACAAAAACAAATACCCTTTTCATGACCTTTTCTTTATTTGGTTCTAGACAAAGATAAAAAATAATTTCAATAATCATTCTTGAATAAATTAAATACATTTGCATTATAATATTAACCAGCAAACAAAAATAGACCGTGCGCCTTATTTTTTATCTGTTTTTATTCACACTCCTGCATTCCTGCCGGGAAGCTAACTCCCGGCTCGAACAAGCCCTGCAACTTGCCGGGGACAACAAGCTGGAACTCCAAAAAGTGCTGGACCACTATGCCGGCGACAGCCTCAAACTAAAAGCAGCCATTTTCCTTATCGAGAATATGCCAGGCCACTATTCCCTCGACGGCCCCTACCTTCGGCAACTCCAACGAGTCATCGACAGTACGGAGACCCCTTACTTGATGAAGAAAGTCATCCTCATGCAACCCCTCCGTTATCCCCGTTCCCGCCAGCAACTCAGGGCGGAACCGGACCTCGAACAAGTGAAAGCCGACTACCTCATTCACCAAATTGACCAAGCCTTCCGGCTATGGACCAACAGTCCTTGGCTCGAAGACCTCACTCTTGAAAATTTCCTTGAATATTTACTACCTTACCGGATTGGTAATGAACCCCTCGATTATTGGCGGGATTCCATAGATTCTCGGCTAAGGGAACGCCTGCAAGAGGCAGGACGCTACTTTGATAACCAAAAACACTCCCCCTACAACATGGCGCAGATCGTTTACGGTCACGCCCTAGGACTTGATTCCGGAAAGGACAACCTGGCAGGAATCCCCTTCTCGGCTAAAGAATGTGTCTTTTCTAGCCAACTACAACTACTGGCATATCGCATGGTAGGTATTCCCGCAGCCATAGACCACGTCCCCTATTGGGCCGACATGAACGGATTCCACGAATGGACGGTCGTCATGGATACCAAAAACAAGGACATACTCGCCGGGCAGATAGAGATGAAAAACGCTCCGAAAGTGTATCGCCGCACGTACTCGATCAACCCCATTCCCGTTCCCGAAAAGGATGAATACATTCCCCCGTTCTTCACAACCCCCTTCAACCGGGATGTCACCAACAAATACCTGCACACCTCGGATATTACGGTCACCGCAACTGTCCCCGTGCAGGCACGACACGCTTATCTCGCCATATTCAACGGGCGAGAACTCCGGGTCGTCGACTGGAGCGACGTGCAACAAGGCAAAGCCCACTTTCATGCCATGGGTCCCAACATCGTGTATTTTCCCATCTATTTCGAGAAGGAATACCAGCGAAACTTCACCTATCCCTTCATCCTGCGAGCAAACGGGACAACCGTCACATTACGTCCAGACACGACACGACGACAGACTCTCACCCTCACTCGTAAATATCCTTTACACCACAACAAAGTGTACCATGGCAACGCCCTTGTCGGGGCAAGGTTTCAAGCATCGAACGATCCAACATTCCAAAACCCCGTAACCATCCACCGTGTCACCCACAACCCTAACATGCAACCCGTAATCGTTCCGGTCGATACCACGCAAAAATACCGTTACTGGCGATTTAACCATACCAAGATCGTGGAACTCGCCGAGTGGAGATTCAAGGACAACCGGGGCCAAAACCTAACAGGAAAAAGCATTGATCCCGAAGGTAGAGGAGCCCGCCTCACCAACATTTTCGACAATGACCCGCTTTCCCATGGAAGAATATCCCATCGGCTCGTCGTGGACTTCGGTCACCCCGTCAGCGTGTCGGAAATTATCTACCTACCCCGCAACGATGCGAACGGCGTGTATCCCGGAAACGAGTACGAACTATTTTACTTCGACCTCGGTGGTTGGCAATCTCTCGGTTGTAAAATCGCTACGGGTTATTCCGTTGATTTTGAAAACGTTCCCTCGAACGCCGTCTACTGGCTGCGTAATCACACGGCAGGTAAAGAAGAGCGCGTGTTCACGATACAAAACGGAGAACAACGTTTCTGGTAAAATAAAATCATCATTTTTATTCGTGCTTCCCTTCTTCTTTCAAGAAAAATAGCTAATTTAGGCTATTCATTAAAGAGAGAGGTTATGTTGGATACGATAAAACAGTTCCTCAAGGAACACGAGATTGACGAGAAAGCGGGATTTATCATTGCCGTTAGCGGGGGGGCCGATTCAATCACTTTACTCCACGCATTCAAGTACTTGAATCTACGCATACACGCCTTGCATTGCAACTTCAACCTGCGGGGCAAAGAATCGAACATGGATGAACAATTCGTGAAACGGTTCTGTGAAACCTACGGTATCCCTATGAGCGTGAAACGCTTTGACACCCAAGAATACGCCAAGAAAAAAGGCATCAGCATAGAGATGGCCGCTCGGGAACTACGCTACGACTGGTTCGAAGAAATGCGCCAGAAGAAAAAAATGGACTACATCGTAGTGGGACACCATGCCGACGATCTTGCCGAGACTCTCTTTATTAATATATGTCGCGGAACCGGCATCAAGGGGCTCACCGGTATTCGTCCCGTCAAAGATCGCATTCTACGCCCGCTCCTGTCCCGTTCCCGGGAGGAGATCATCACTTACATCGAGCAAAACCAACTGGGGTATCGTACCGATTCCACCAATAACTCGCTCGACTACGTGCGGAACAAAATTCGCCACATGATCATCCCCGTATGCAAGGACATCAATCCCTCATTCCTCAACACGGTACGGGAAAACTGTAACACCCTCAAGGAAGTGGAGCAAATCTACCGTTACGGCATCGACCGTTTGAAAGAAGAAGTGATTAGCGAGGAAAACGGGGAAACCCTTATTGACATACAAAAGACACTGGCAGCCCCAGCCCCTTACACGCTCTTGTTCGAGATCCTACGGCCATATGGTTTTAACGCCACGCAAATCGAGGATATTCTTGAAAGCAGCGACGCCATTCCCGGAAAACAATTCGAGGCCGAAGAATACTTACTTACGAAAGGCAGGATCTACTGGCGGCTATTCAATATCTTAGAAAAAGAAGACAAACGCACTCTTTTGGCAGATAGTGGAGAATACCACGTTGATGACAGCATCTTCCGGCTCGAAGAACAAGACATCGATGACTCTTTTATTGTTCCCCGTGATCTTGACACAGGGTGTTTTGACCTCGATAAAATCACTTATCCCCTCGTGTTACGCCACTGGTCCATGGGTGACTGGTTCTGCCCTCTCGGTATGAAACGTAGTAAAAAGAAATTGAGCGACTTTTTCACAGACTTGAAATTCAGCGCCAAGCAGAAAAAAGACTGCCTTCTCTTACAATCTGGCAAGGACATCATTTGGGTGGTCGGCCATCGCATAGACGATCGCTACAAAGTATCTCCTGCTACCAAAAGAGTTTTAATCATCAAACAAATAAAAGGAATTTAATACGCATTAAATGATCAATACTCTAAATAGAAAAAGAGGCCCGTCGGCCTCTTTTAACACACTAACAATAAATTTACTACACTTATAAAAGCAAAAAACATTTCCTTCAATTGCTGGGCAAAGATAAATATTTAAAACGTTTGCGCAAACTTTTTTAAGAAAAAAAACGTTCGCGTATAACTAATCTAAAAGTTCTTTGTTTTTCATTTTTTTATCCATACTTTTGTGTGAGTTTACGACATTAAACGAGAGAGTTAACATCATTATTAACCAAATAATAAAAAAACAAATGTCAAAGATTAAAGTTGGTATCAACGGATTCGGACGTATCGGTCGTCTGGTTTTTAGAGCTGCAATGACAAGAGACGATATTGAAATCGTTGGAATAAATGACCTTATCGATGTCGACTACATGGTTTACATGTTGAAATATGACACCATGCACGGTCGTTTCAACGGAACCGTTGAGGCTAAAGATGGAAAACTCGTTGTAAACGGACACGCTATCCGTGTTACAGCAGAGAGAAACCCGGAAGATCTGAAATGGAACGAGGTGGGTGCAGAATATGTAGTTGAGTCAACCGGACTTTTCTTAACGAAAGAAAAAGCAGAAGCTCATTTGAAAGCCGGGGCAAAAAGAGTCGTGATGTCTGCCCCGTCAAAAGATGATACCCCGATGTTCGTGATGGGTGTAAACCACAAAACTTACGCCGGACAAACTATTGTATCTAACGCATCATGTACCACGAACTGCTTAGCCCCGTTGGCTAAAGTAATGCATGATAAATTCGGTATTGTTGAAGGTTTGATGACCACCGTACACGCTACCACCGCTACCCAAAAAACTGTAGACGGTCCTTCTATGAAAGACTGGAGAGGTGGACGTGCCGCTGCCGGCAACATCATCCCGTCATCTACCGGAGCTGCTAAAGCTGTAGGTAAAGTAATCCCGGAACTGAACGGAAAATTAACCGGAATGTCATTCCGTGTTCCGACATTGGACGTATCTGTTGTTGACCTGACTTGCCGTCTGGAAAAAGCTGCAACTTACGAAGAGATTAAAGCCGCCATGAAAGAGGCTTCTGAAAACGAACTGAAAGGCATCCTCGGTTATACCGAAGAAGACGTTGTTTCTTCTGACTTCTTGGGTGACGCCCGCACTTCTATTTTCGATGCTAAAGCAGGTATCGCATTAAACTCTAACTTCGTGAAACTCGTTTCTTGGTATGACAACGAGTGGGGATATTCCAACAAAGTTATCGAGTTAATCGCTCACATGGCTACAGTAAAATAAAAAAAGGGGCATGAGCCCCTTTTTTAGTCTATTACACACACTAACCACATGGAAAATAATCAACAGAAACGACCATACAAGCTAGGTTTGGTATTAAGTGGAGGGGGAGCCAGAGGATTCGCCCATTTAGGCGTTTACAAGGCGATGCAGGAGCTGGGAATTAAACCGGACATCATTTCGGGAACCAGTGCGGGAGCAATAGCCGGGCTTATATTTGCATCCGGTCACTCGGCAGAGGACGGGCTTAAATTCTTTCAAGACAGAAAACTGCTCGACTTCGCACGACCTTTAGTCTCCAAAACCGGAATCATGACCATGACCGGAATGGAAAAAAGGTTATCCGAGTTCATTCATGTTGAAACTTTCGAGGAACTACAAATACCGTTGGTAGTCACCGCCACCAACATGAACTTGGGCATACCTACGCATTTCAGCACGGGCAAAGTAGTCCCCTGCGTGTTAGCATCCTGTTCTATACCCATCGTATTCGTACCCGTCACCATCAATCACCACCAGTACTCGGACGGTGGAGTATTTATGAACCTACCAGTGCGACCGATCCGGGAGTTATGCGAGACAGTTATCGGCGTACATATCGACCCGTTGGAGCCCTGTAATCACATCAAAAGCATGGTCCACTTAGCCGAACGCTCCTTCCACATGGGTATTCTGTCAAACATGAATATCGACACCCGCTTGTGTGACATCGTTATCGTGCCGAAACACATCAGCCGATACAGCATGTTCGACCTTAATAACATCGAAAAAATAGTGGACGAAGGTTACCGACAGGCTAAAGTCGTATTCTCTCGCCCAAAAATCATGAAAAAACTGAATTGCCTAATGATTCAGTGATCCCATCGATGAAGTGATTTAGTGATTTCCGATTAGGTGATTATAAATCACTAGATACTTAAATGTAAAATGTAGAATGAAAAACTACCCCCTCTAAAAGGTAAAAGTTAAAAACTAAAAGATAAAAGTTGAAAATCAAAAAGCGTCAGCTTGTGCGGTTGGAATCTAAAATCTAAAATCTAAAATCACTAAATTACCATGTTTTCTTCCCTTCAAGCCCTTGGAATATCTTCATTGAACGAGATGCAAGAAGCCTCACTGAAAGCTCATCGGGAAACCGATCACATCATCCTGCTCTCTCCCACTGGATCGGGTAAAACCCTGGCCTTTCTGTTACCCTTACTGGAAAACCTTGCCCCGGATAACACGAAAGCACAGGCCATTATCCTAACCCCATCAAGAGAACTGGCCTTGCAGATAGAGCAAGTATTCCGTTCCCTGAAAAGCGGTTTCAAAGTGGTATGCTGTTACGGGGGACATGACATCAACGTGGAAAGTCGCAGTCTGGCATATACGCCCACGCTTATCATCGGGACTCCGGGACGCATACTCGATCACGTCACCCGGGGGACAATTGACACGAACTCAATCTCCACCATCATTCTCGATGAGTTCGATAAGGCTCTGGAATTCGGTTTTCAAGAAGACATGGAAACCATCTTCTCGTACTTGCCACACCTGCAAAAGCGAGTCTTAACCTCTGCAACATCGGCCATCGAGATACCAAAATTCACGGGCCTACGAAACCCTCTCATGTTGGATTTTCTTGAAGGTGCCGCACCGATCAAGTTAACACTCAAAAGCGTGTACACCGAAGGTAACAACAAACTCGACACGCTCTACAAGCTACTGTGTGATCTAGAGGAAGGTCCTACCCTGATTTTTTGTAACTATCGGGAACGGGCGGAAGAAGTGAGTAATTACCTGTGGGATAAAGGTGTCAATAACGAATATTTTCACGGGGGAATGGAACAGGAAGAACGCGAGCGAGTGCTGTGTAAATTCCGCAATGGAAGTACGTACATTTTCATCTCGACAGACCTCGCCTCCCGCGGTCTGGATATCCCAGAGATAAAATACATCATCCACTATCACCTCCCCGAAAAGCCGGAATCCTTCACCCATCGCAACGGTCGAACTGCACGGATGAATGCCTCCGGTACCGCTTTTCTCCTACTCGACAGGGATGAATCCCGCCCGGATTTCCTAACCGAAATCCCGGAAACCTACCACCCCGTCGGTAAATACCCCGCCCCGGCAGAACCATTCTGGTCCACCCTCTACATTGGCAAAGGGAAAAAAGACAAGGTCAACAAAATGGATATCGTCGGTTTCCTCTGCCAAAAAGGGAACTTGAAAAAAGAAGACATTGGTAAAATCGAAGTCAAAGACCATCACTCTTTCGTCGCCGTCAAGCGAGGCAATCTAAGACAACTACTTTCCCTCATCCGAAGAGAGAAAATCAAAAATATGAGAGCCAAAATAGAACTTTCGAGGTAAAGTAATGTAGAACAAATTTTAAAGACTAAAATAAAAGGGACTTTCCAGTCCCCTTTAACTTATATACTCTTTCATTTTCTCCACGATCCCTGCATTTCCGGCCAGTATGGCTATCCCCCGGTCCTCCCGGAAGGGTTCAACATGACCGCCCGCCTCCTGCACGATAAGTACTCCGGCACACACGTCCCAAAGTTTCAAACCCAGTTCCCAGTACCCATCCAGAAACCCGGCTGCAACCCCACAAAGATCGTAAGCGGCAGATCCCATACGTCGTATTCCCCGCAGATGTGGCAGAATACGACTTAAATTGTCGATATTATTCACAGGATGTATTCCCTTGTCGTAAGGGAAACCCGTGGCTAGCACGGAACGATCGAGTTCCGTCTTGTCGGAAACGTGGATCGGGGCATTGTTTAGAAAAGCCCCTTTGCCTCGGATTGCCGTGTACAGCTCGTTCAAGTAGGGAGCATACACAACTCCTAACAACGTCTCTCCCCGGTATTGAAGCCCGATAGACACGCAAAATACGGGTAATCCCTGGCTATAATTATTTGTCCCGTCCAAAGGGTCCACCACCCACAGATAGTCGCTATGAGCATCATGTTCCCCACTTTCTTCCCCCAACACACTATGATCGGGAAAACACTTGCCGATACGCTCGATCAGCATGGACTCACTTAGCTTATCCACCTTCGTCACGACATCATGTACCGTTGACTTCGTTTCAAGTTCCAAATGTCCACTTCTGAAATAAGAGTATTGAATTTCCCCAACCTCTTTCGCCCATGCCACTGCAAGCGCCAGCGTGTTTTCCAAATTTATATTCATGATAATTACTTTTCCTTCGGATTTTTCTGCGTATCAAATACTTCTATTGTATATAAAAGAGTTGAATATCTGGGAACAATACAATTACCCGTAGACATATCAAACCCTCCACCATAGCCATATCCCATATCAGATGGTAGTAATACTTGTACTTTATCACCCACCTTCAATTTTGTCATTGCTAAACGCAAGCCTAATGGCTTTAAACTTGCTACACTCTCTTTCACGGATTCTACATCCTTATCCATTTTCAAGAACTTACGAGAAGTTCCAAACGGGTCCAAAATACTTCCTTCCATCCATATTGTGACGCTATCCGTAGCAGTTATCTCCGCCCCAGTTCCAATCTTGAATGTAGCAATTTTAGCAATTGTATCATTATTCACAATCTCATCATTCGAGGTAAATTCAGAAATACTTTTTATCCCACTTACCGTATCTAAGTATTGTTTCATTAAACTTTTTTCATAAGCAAGTAGATTATGTTCTGTTACAATCTTTTCAACCATATATTCCCGATAAACTAAAGCAGTTGAAAGACTCATAATACTCGAAATAATTGAACTTCCCGTTGTTCCTTCCGGAATATTCATTAAAATATCAGATAACGGATCGATATATTTTTCCGCATCTGTATTCATTTGCACTAATATCGGTCCTCCTAAAGTATAATAAGGAGAAACTCCGGCACCGACGGCAACACTCGGATCCGAAGAATCAATAATATTCCCCGTCAAACTCTTTTGCGTGTAATTAATCCAAACGAAATCACCATACGTTGCTTTCTTTCCTTCTTTCTGGTAATTAAACAAGTAAGCGTAATCCTCTATATTCTCTTTCAGGTAAGTATATTGATACTTGAAGATCTTCGGATCAGAATCCTTAGTATACACGAAGTCTTTAATCCTAGCCTGCTCATCCTCAAATGTTTTCTTCCAATTGTCACCATCATCATCGGAACACCCGATGAATCCGCTTGCCAAAAGGCAAAGCAGCATTACCCAATAATTACTTTTCATTTTCCGTTTCTATTTAGCTGTTATTTTTCAAACTATTCTTCTTCCGTTTTAGGTGGAACCACTTTACGAATCCGTACCCAATACCATAACGTTGAGTATGGAGGAATTAAATATTGTTTAAGTTTAGTACGATCTCGGAAAGTTATTTCCCGGGTTGTACCTACCGCACCATAAGCCATTCCATAAGGTACAATAATATGTGCAGAATCTCCAGCTTGTAAATGCTGTAATCCTTTCACCAACCCTGTTGGATAATTTTTCTGCCAAGTCTCATTAAACAAGAAATAAATAGAATCACGTCCCATACTTCTCAACACCCGATTCTGTAATCCCACATCATCCAGCAAGCCATAATCCATTTCCAACAAAACAGAATCCCCCACTTGAATATCTCGATCGCCCGTTCCTTTCTCCAAAATAGCTGTATAAGTAACTGTATCCCGCTCTCCAATAGATGAAATTTCTCGCGTAGGAAAGTCAACAAAAGCACTCTCCACGCCTATAACGTCTACTAGATAACTTCGAATCAACTTATACTCATTCACTTTCACATCGTTAATGAGCTTATGTGCCTTTAACTTATAATGTAACGGTTTCCCGTAATTATTCTTATCTCCGGCCAAAATAGAGGGTACAATCATTTCTCCTCCCATACTTCCAACACTAATATGTCGAAACGCTTCCGCCACATAATCATATTTCTTGATCGTGTCATAACGATAAAGTACCGGTCCTCCAAAAGCATAAGTAAACGTGGAATCACCCTGTTCGGGAGATGTCGTATCCAATTTACCTCCATTCAGATAGAATTTCTCGTAATCCATCAACACCCATCCCGAATCCTTTGCCACCTCGCCACTATTATCGTAATTGAAAATAAAAACCGTATCAATTAACATACCATGCACGCTATAATACTCAAGATAAAGAATCGGCGTGGTAATTTGACTCAGGTACTCGTGAATAGCGATCTTCTCATTTTCCAACGTATCAATCAAATCGAGTTCCTCTTCATCGTTATTACAACCGAAGAAAGTCAACGCAAACAAACTGCTTAATAGAATCAGAAATTTATTCATTACACTATTTATTATCTATTGGTACTTCTACCCACGCACCTTGATGCAAGCGCATCGTGCTTTTTATTCCGACTTCCCGCAACCACTCGAATGCCAACGCCCGGTTGTCATTTACCAGCTGGGGCAAATGGGCGTCAGAATTCACCATCACAGGAATATTCAACTCTTTCAACCACTTGAAATACTTCACATTGGGAAACATCATCCCCTTCTTCGTGTATGCCTTCGTGTTCACCTCCACCATGACACCTTTCTCCGCTATCAAGGACATATAGTCCCACAACAACCGGTTATACCACTCCTGTTCCGTCAACGTGCTATCTATCAGCGAACCGTTCATGGATATTTTATCCAGATGCGCCACAAAGTCAAAACCACCTAACTCTACCATCCGGGAAGACGCCTTGAAATAAGCCTCCACGAGATATTTCAGATCATCATGAAAAATCAAACGCAAGTTCTCCCTAAAATCCTCGAACTTCCCGTCCATATCCATGATCTCACCCGTCTGTTCCTCGGTCACGAGATGCACGGAACCAATGCGGTAATCCAGCGGCATACGCTGAAAATATTCTACTGCCGGTCCCCAATCATCATTCAGATAATCAATTTCCATCCCCACGTAAAGCTCGATCTGCCCCGCGTATTTCTCCTGCAAACGTTTTATCTCCGTCAGGTAAGCCTCCACGTTTCCTTTGCTTAAAGACCAACGGGTCTCGAAAGGAAGTGGTGAGTGCGAAGAGATCCCGTAACTATGGAATCCCGCCTCGATGGCAGCCTTCACGAAATCCTCCGCCGGGGCTTTCCCGTCACAAAAATTACAATGACTATGATACGTGCATAAATCCATCAGCTACTCCTTCACCCAAGCATGAACAATTTCGGCCACGTACACTTTGTGGAAATCCTTCTGGCCGTACTGGCTATCCACGATCTTCTTATCCAGAAAAGCCTCTTCCTTCAAGAAGTCAGTATATAATTTCTTACACTCCAACACCAATGTTGCCTCCTCAAAAGCCGGATTCCCGGCCTCCGTGAAATAGGGTGTCAACCCGCTTTCCTGCACCTTGTTCACGTCACGCCCGGAAACAGAACCACATACATTCAATGCATGACGGTACTTCTCGTCAAAAAATGACAAGGTAAACTCATCTTTTTTCTCCGTAAACTCGAATGTGTAACGTTGTGGCCGCACGAACACCATCACCACGGGTTTATTCCACAAATACCCCATCGATCCCCAACTAGCCGTCATCATGTTGAACTTCTCCTGATCCCCAGCCGTCACCAGCATCCAATCCTGACCGATCAACTTGATCACGTTCTTGTCTATATCTTTCGGTGCAATCTTTTTCATATTTTATATCTTTTTACCGGCCACCGGTTTCAAGTAGCCGGAATCACACAATCTAAAATCGTAAATTTAAAATCATTACATTCTTTCCGGCATCTCTATTCCCAACATACCCATGGCATTCTCTATTGCCACGCTACATTGTTGTGCCAGTAGCAAACGTAAATTACGCACTTGTTCGTTTTCTTCCTTCAGGATAGAATAATCATGATAGAACTGGTTAAACTCCTTCGCCAGCTCGTAAGCATAATTCCCGATCAACGCCGGGCTATAATTATCCCCTGCCTCCTTCACGACTGCGGGCAATTTAGCAATCAGCTTAACCAAATTCTGTTCCTTCTCGGTTAATGCCGTGTGAATATCTCCCGGAACAATCTTTACCCCGGCCTCTTCCGCTTTACGCAAAACAGACTTAATACGAGTATAGGTGTACTGGATAAATGGACCCGTATTCCCATTAAAATCAATAGATTCCTTCGGGTTAAACATCATGGTCTTCTTCGGATCGACCTTCAAGATAAAATACTTTAGCGCCCCCAAAGCAACCTTACGATACACGTCCTCGGCCTCTTCCTTCGTGTAACCGTCCAGTTTCCCCAACTCCTCGGAAGTCGTACGAGCCGTGTGAATCATCTCGTCAATCAAATCATCGGCATCCACCACCGTCCCCTCCCGGGATTTCATTTTCCCCTCCGGTAATTCAACCATACCGTAAGAAAGATGCTTGATCTTGTCGGCCCAATCGAATCCCAACTTCTTACAAACCAATGACAACACCTGAAAATGGTAATTCTGCTCGTTACCCACCACGTATATCTCCTGATCCATGTTAAACTCGTTGAAACGATCGTATGCTGTACCAATGTCCTGCGTCATGTAAACAGAAGTCCCGTCATCCCGCAACAACAACTTGTGATCCAACCCATCACCGGTAAGATCGGCCCACACGCTTCCGGTATCTTTCCGGTAAAGTACGCCATCAGCCAAACCTTTCAACACGAGGTCACGTCCTTTCTTGTATGTCTGTGACTCGAAATATACTTTGTCAAACGAGATACCCATCATTTTATAGGTCTCGTCAAAACCTTTCAATACCCAATCGTTCATGGTCCGCCACAAGGAAACCACCTTTTCGTCCCCGGCTTCCCACTTGCGCAACATCTCCTGAGCCTCCAACAATATCGGGGCCTCTTTCTTTGCCTCCTCTTCCGTTTTGCCTTGCTCCATCAACTCCTTGATCTGCGCCTTGTACTCCTTGTCAAAACGCACGTAATAATCTCCCACGAAGTGATCCCCCTTAGTTCCTGTACTTTCCGGAGTAGCACCGTTGGCAAACTTCTCCCACGCGATCATACTTTTACAGATATGAATCCCCCGGTCATTCACCAAGTTCACCATAATCACCTTATGCCCGTTTGCCTTCTGAATCTCAGAAACCGACCATCCCAGAAAATTATTCCGGATATGTCCCAAATGCAACGGTTTATTCGTGTTCGGTGAAGAGTACTCGATCATGTAAGTCTTCCCGCTAGGCTCCTTCGCATAACCGTACTTTTCCTCTTTTGCCACGTCATTCAACACCTCGATCCAGTAAGCGGAAGAAATCACCACGTTCAAAAATCCCTTGATCACGTTGTAGGTTTCCACCTCTTCAATATTTTGTTTCAAATACTCTCCCAGCTCTTTAGCCGTTTCCTCGGGCGATTTTCTGGAATATCGGGTAAACGGGAAAACGACCACCGTCAAATCACCGGCAAATTCTTTCCGGGTTTCCTGCAACTGTACGTCTTTCTCGGTTAATTCAACCCCATAACAAGCCTTTACGGCCTCCAGCACCTGCTGAGTAAGCATTTTTTCTATCGTCATATCTCTCAAACTTTTAATACCGTATTATCCATTGATTTGCAAAAATACAATTTCTTGCTATAAATCCCCCCTAAACCCGAAAAAAAACAACATAATTTTTCCCCTGTTCTCATGATCTCCAAAAAATCACAAAAACAAGGGAAAAACTATAAAATAATAGCTTATTATCTAAGCATATATCACGCTATTTTACCCAGCATAATTTCACGACGAAGTAAATTGTAATTGTATGATGCACTTTGATAATACAACCCCGTTTCTACATCCACGATCTTTTCGTAAAGCTGTGAATTATAAACTAAACTTAAAGCCTCCGTGATAGAAAGTCCATATTCCTCCATCACCCGTAAAGTCAGACGCTCCACCAAAGAATCTATCAAGAATTGGGTTTCATTACTCATAATTTTCGTAATTTTGAGATAGACAATTCTGTTCCGAAAAAATATTGTCGATTCAGTTTCCTGTATGTCAATTCTTCAACTAATGTTTCAAGTGAAATCAATTGTCTAGCGTAACGTTCCAACTGAAAAGCAACACCATCATCAGCCACGGGTCCTATAACAATGTCATAATCATGCCGAAAACCTGTCTGTTCTGCCTCTCGATTAGCCATAACAAATAACGCCCATTCTTTAGATGGTCGATCAAATATTTTTATCTTCAACTCCACACTATCCAATAATGTTTCCTCAAAAGCATATCTTGACACAACAGCACGACCCGTTCCCGCTATACGCACTCGCCGAAGAGCCATTTGGCCAGCTTGAACCTCTATATCTGTCAAATAAAAACCTCGCCCAAAATCCTTATTAGGACTACATAAATCAAGCCTTATTGATTCAATCGGTACGTTAGAACCATGAAACAAAATCATCATTCCAACCCTCCCCCGTTACGTTTACAAATAACCGAAAGATCATTTACCGCATCATGTATTGAAAGCTGATGCTCTGCTTCATAACATTCCTCCAAGAAAGCCAGCCCCTTAAATCGTTGCAAATAAGCAAAAGCCTGCTTGGCATTCAAGCTATAACGCTCACCAAAAGCATTTATGCAATAAATAATATAAGTTACTCGATTTTGAAGTTGTTTATTCATCTTCTATCTTATTTATTCCAATTTCATAAGCAAAGATAGTGAAAAACCAATCATAAATCATAATTCATAAATCTAAAATCCTACCGTCCTCCCAAAATCCTTACATACTCCGCATACGCCACCTTATACTGGTAATTCGCCGAAACCACGTTCGTGTAGGCTTGCAACCAAGTCGCCTGCGAAGACAGCACATCCAGAATAGGCAACTTCCCTTCGTTATAGCTAAAAGTATTCAACTTCAAGTTCTCCCGGGCAATCTCCAACGTGGAATTGGCAATCTCCACCTGTCTCCAGTTCTCGTTTAACTTCACCCAAGCATTTGCCAGTTCCTCTTTCACTTGATCCTCGACTTTACTCATGGCTAACTCCTTACTTGTCTCCATCGCACGATTCTGTTTCACGTACTGGCGTTTCTCTCCCCAGTTGAAAATAGGCATACTCAACTTCGCAAAAGCCACCGTCGCGAACTTCTCGTCACCGGAAACATTAATCAACGGCGTACCCCACGTCTCCTTCACCCCCACGGCAAATTGCGGCAGATACTTTGAACGTATAATCTTGGTCTGTTGCTTGGTCAAATTAAAATCCTGCACGGCAATCTGGTAATCGGCCCTCCGTTTCAAAGCCACTTCCAACGGTTGTAAACCCGGAACGATCACCGGCTTCTGGATCGAGTCAATAATAACCCACTTTTCCTCTAAAGGAGCCCCCATCATGATTTTAAACGACTGCATCGCTGTCTGGTAATTCATATTCCGGGTAGATTCTTGCAACTCCGCCTCCTTCAAGCGGGTCTTCACCATCAGCAAGTCCGTCTTGCTGATCGCCCCCTCGTCAAAACGTTTTTGTACAATCCCATCCAGCTCCTTCACGATCAACACGAACTCTTGGGAAATATAAAACAGACTCTCGTTAGCCGCCAACGTCCAATAACTCACGTCAGCCGCATAAACAATATTATCCGTCGTCAACTCTTCCCCCAAACGGGCAATCGCTTTCTGTAACTTCGCCGCCTCTTGCTGCTTGCGTACCATACTCCCCGCATACACGTTCTGCGACAATGTCGCCTCCGCCGAATAATTATTGTGTTTCAGATCAACCCCCTGCATAAATTCCACGTCTTCTATCTGATACGAATAATTCCCGCTTAATTGCAATTTTGGAAAGAATCCCGTTTTTACCCCTTTCAACGCATATATCGCCGCCTTGACAGCCTCCCTCGATTGCTTGATATCCTGATTATACTCCAGCACCTTCGCCCGGTACTCCTCGACCGTCAAGGTCTGCGCTATTCCGCTCCCCAACGTCATCCATAAAATTCCTATTGTAATAACAAAAACCTTCATACAATTAAAAATTGAATATTGAAAATAAACTCCCTCCCCCCTTCGGGGTACTCCCTTTACTAATTTCAAATTTAATGATTGTAGATTTTAGATTTCCGCCCACAAAATCAACGCTTCTAAATTTACTACTTTCAACTTTTAGTTTTTAACTTTTAACTTTTAGCTTTCTCTGGCAGAGGGAGAGCCGAGTTACTTCCTTGTTTGTGAAAGGAGTACCAGCTCCTCCTCTGTTTATAGAGGAGGTGGCCGAAGGCCGGAGGAGTTCAATCTAAAATCATTAAATCTAAAATTCAAAATCACTCCGCTTTTATCCTGAATATCAAACAATACGTCACGGGCAACACCACGATAGTCAACAAACTGGCTACCAGCAAGCCCCCCATGATACAAGCTGCCATGCCGCCAAACATAGCGTCGAACAACAGGGGCAGCATACCCAATATCGTCGTACCCGAAGCCATTGCCACCGGAACTATTCTTGACTTCGTGGCCTGCAACACAGCATCCAGCGGGGCCAACCCGTTCTCCTGTTCGATACCGATTTGGTCCACCAGCACGATCGCATTCTTGATATTCATCCCTACCAATCCCAACACGCCCAGTAAAGCGAAAAAGTCGAACATTTTCCCCATCACCAGCAAGCCGAAGACCACCCCGATAAAAATCAACGGCACCATCAGCAATATAATAGTCGGTTTCCGGTAGGTTCTAAAAAGCAATAGCAACACGATAAACATCAAGATAAACGTCAACGGCATATTGGCAGCCAAAGCCTCGTTGGACTCCACCTGACTCTCGTCCTCCCCGAATATTTTCATTCGGTAGCCTTCCGGCATATCCATACTTTTCACCTTGTTCCACACTTCCGAGAAAGCCGCTTTCGTATTCGCACCCCGTTTGGGATCACATTGCGCCATCATTACCCGGTCCCGGTTATACCGTTTGATCACGTTATAATGATAATCGTAGGCAAAACTATCCACCACCTGCGCCAAAGGCACCGTGAACCCCTGCGTGGCAAACACGGGCAGCGTCTTCATGTTATCCAGATTCTTACTATCAAACCCATCCTCTTTCAGCAATATCGGCATAAACAAATCCTTCTCCCGGAAATCCCCGATAGCCAACCCGTTCGTGGCAATCTTCAAAGCGTAAGCCACCGACTGGCGAGTAATCCCGAGACGTTGTCCTCGTTCCTGCGAGTAGGCCGGTTCCCAAACGGGAACTTGATTTCCCCAACTACTTCTAACATCCGTCACCATATCACATTCTCGCATGATATTCATCGCCCGTTCCGTCAAGGCAGCAAGCGTGTCGATATTCTCCCCGATAAAACCGATCTCGATGGCGGCCTCCACCGCCGGGGACAACTTGAACAAAGAGGAACGGATCAACATATCCGGGTAATTCTCCCGCACGTAAGTATTCAAACGCTCCTCCACGATCGGAGATTGTTCCTTTTTTTCCACCTCGATCAACAGATTTCCGAAGTTCGCTTTTGGCCCGAAAGACGTGCTTGCCAGATAATAGCGCAAGGGCGATCCCCCGATCGTTACCGACACGTTCACCACCTCATCCTGCTCCAGCAAATAAGCCTCAATATCCGACATCATATCCTCCGATTCCCGAATACTGAACCCTTCCGGCAAGAAACAATCTGCCCGGAAATAAGGTTTATCCATACTCGGGAAAAAATTTTGTGGCATAATCCCCATGATATACATGGACACCAAGAACAAACAGACCACCGAGACAATCGTGATCACCTTATGCTTGATCAATCCCCGTAACACGGAAACAAACCTGCGGTAGAACTTCGTATCGTAAGGATCTTTACTCGAATCTCCGAAATTCTCCTTCAGTATAAAATTACCGAACACGGTCGTCTGCGTCAACGCCAGAATCCAACTCAATCCCAGCGAAACCGCCAGCACGATAAATAACGGTTTCACCATCTCCGCCACGGAAGAAGGCGCCAAGTACAAGGGTAAAAAAGAAAATATAGCAATCAGCGTGGCCCCCAACAATCCCCACTGCGGGACGGTGGCCCCCCTGATCAAAGCATCCCGCCGACGCATACCCTTTTTAATCAATATCTGAGCATTATCCGTCACCACGATGGCATTATCCACCAGCATGCCCATTGCTATAATAAAGGCTGCCAGCGACGTCCGGTTCAACCCGACTCCCATAAACTGCATAATCAGCATCGTACCACCGATCGAGAAAATCAACGAGGAACCGATCAATAACCCGGCACGGGTACCCATTACCAGCAAAATAATAAAGATCACGATCACCACGGACTCCACCAGATTCAACAGGAAACCATTGTTTGCCTCCCGTGCAATTTCGTTCTCCGGGTAAAGAGTCACGAGTTCGATTCCCACGGGCATCAACTCCTCCAACTGGCTCAATCGCTCCTTCACCTTATCCCCCGTCTTCACCACGTCACGCTCCGGATCGGTCGAGATACCTATACCAATAGCCCGCTTACCATTCACCCGCATCAAACTGCTTGGCGGGTCCATGTACCCCTTTTCAATCGTGGTAATATCCCCCAGTCGTACCTGTTGTCCCGCCTGGGTCACGATCAACTGGTTACGAATATCATCTAGCGTTTTGTACGTCCCGTCGGCCAATATCTTCAATTCCAAATTTCCCGCCCGTTTCTCTCCCGTGTTAATCAGAGAATTCTGCGACTTGATCGTCTGTATCAAAGAATTCAGATCAATCCCCGAATTCGCCAACTTCGACATGGAGATAAACACGTTCACCACCTCCGTCTGTTCACCGTACAAGGCCACCTTCTGCACCCCGTCCACGGAAACAAGCTGAGTCTTCAATTTTTGTCCCCACTCCCGCAAATCGTGATAAGAAAAACCCTCCCCGGCCGTCAGCCCGTAGTATATCCCGAACACGTCACCGAAATCATCTGACACGCTGATCGTCGAGGCTCCCTGTGGCAGCGACGGTTGTATATTCAGCACCTTACGCCGTAACTCGTCCCACATCTGGGGCATCTCCTCCGGCGGTGTTGCCGGGCTCAACTCGATTTGTATTTTAGACATCCCATAATAGGAATCCGATTTGATCTTGTGTACCCGCCGCATGGATTGAATTTCCCGTTCGATCGGCTCCGTGATTAACTGCTCGACCTCATTAGGGGTAGCCCCCGGGTATCTCGTTATAATGACCGCCGTTTTAATCACGAAAGGCGAATCCTCCTTTTTCCCCAGCAGATCGAAAGATAAAACTCCCCCGACTAACAATATGGCCAAAAAGAAATAAACCACCTTCGTGTTTTCCAGCGAATATTTAGCTATATTCATCATATCAAACTATTTAAGCAACTTCACCTTTTGACCTTCCGTTATGTAATTCGCTCCCGCCACGACAATCGTATCCTCGTTCGAGAGTCCCTTCTGCACCATGATCTTATCATTCCCGAACAACTGCCCAATCTCCACGGTCCGGCTAGTCACCGTTTCCGTCTTCGGGTCATACACCCAAACACACGTCTCGTTCGAGGTCGGGTTCTTGAACAACGCGCTCATCGGCACGATATAACTATCCTCCACCGGAGTTTCAATCTTCAAATTTACTTTACAGGAAAAACCAGGATATATATTATGCTTATCCCTCGAAAACCGGGAATCATCTATCACCAATTTCACCGGAATACCCGTTCCGTCGGGCGAGGCATCAATAAATTCTTTCACTTTCGCCTTGAACCATATCCCCTTGTAGGTATCAAACTCCACGGTCACCGTCATAGGCGTACGAGTTAAGTCAACACTCGTCTCCGGCAATGTAAAACCAACCGCCAGCTTATTTGGGTTAACCAACTTGATAATCGACTCGCCCGGGTTCACCTTCTGGTAATTCTCTACGAATTTTTTCTCCACAAAACCGTCAAACGGGGCCCGCAGTTTTGTGTCTTCCAGCGTGTTCGCTGACGTCTCGTAAGCCGATTTACCTTTTATATAATTAGCCTCCGCAATTTCGTACTCCTGTTGTGAGATCGCCTGCATGGAAAGCAGCCTTCTGTTCCGTTCCAACTGGGATTTAGCCGTTAAATAAGCCGCCTTGTTCGCCTCGAACTGTAAGCGATAATCAAGCGGGTCAACCGCCGCGATCACCTGTCCTTTTTTCACTTTCTGCCCCTCATCCACGTTCATTGCGATCAACGGTCCGGACAACTTAAATGCCAGATTACTGTATTCTTCGGCCTCCACGACACCCGTATACAACTTATTGATAGCTCCCAAAGACTCGACATTTACCACTCTCACAGGACGTACAATATCCTGATACGTGTTATCCTTTTTCCCTTTGCAGCCACTCCACAAAAGAGTCACCGCAATATAAACCATCCATTTAAACCCCATAAAACAAACCTTCTTATTTATTACAAATTATTCTCATTCAATCGCTCGGCTAAATAGCAATGAATATGCCATATTTACATTTTAAACAAATAACTTTATAATTAGAGTTTTCCCCCCTCGACCTGATACGCCCCCTAACCATCTATTGATCACTTAATCTGACTCGTATACGGGAATAAAATGATAAAGTTTTCCATGACATGAACCGTCGAGGAAAACTTTATCATTTAGAATATATTTTTCTACTTCCGTCACTACGACACCTTGTAACGTCGCCATAAGTAAAAACGTACCATATTGAAACAAGTGGGCTGCATGTATCGACCGATTCCACACTGCTCGTAATACATTATTACGCTAGTGTTCTGCCTAGGTTTCTCCGTGGTTCCTCCGTGCTTTCTCCGTGTCACTTGCGAGCAAACAACATGGAAAATACACGTGAACTCTGCATAAATCCTCTCGTATCATTAGCGCAACATACAACGAAGACCAAACCGGAGTGGGAGAGAAATAGGAAAATACAAATTCCTGTTTCCCAAAGACCAGGCAACGCACGAATGCACAAACTTCGTCCTTGAGAAACAGGAATATAATTAATTATCTGGGAATACTCTTTCCCGGGTCACTTCACTAACCCTGCCGTCCGCAGACGGATCTCGGTCAAAATCTTCTTCGTGTATAAGGGGAACTCCCCGTTCAACATCCACGCAAAATAACCGGGTTGCTCTTTCAGTACTTTCACCACGGGAACCCCTTTGTTCTTCCCGAAATTAAATACCTCCACCCCTTCTTCATTGTAAATGATAAATCCGGCAAAATCCGCCGTGTTATTCTGTGTTGAGAACTTGCTTAGGAAAGCGATGTCGTTCTCCAGCGTGTCATTATAACGATCCAGCTGGGCTTTCAGCACCTCGTAAGTAGCCGTCGTATCGGCAGCAGCCGTGTGGGCATCTTCCAAGTTCTTGTTACAATAAAAACGATATGCCGCACTTAACGTACGCTGTTCCATCTTGTGGAAAATTGTCTGCACGTCCACGAACTTCCGTTTCCGCATATCGAAATCCACATCTACACGCAAAAATTCCTCCGCCAGTAATGGAATATCAAAACGATTCGAATTATATCCCCCCAAATCACACCCCTCGATATAACGTGCCAAATCCTTGGCAATCTCCTTAAACGTTGGACAATCTTTCACGTCATCATCATAAATTCCGTGGATTGCAGACGCCTGTTCCGGTATATGCATTTCCGGATTCACCCGGATCGTTTTCTGTTCCTCTTTCCCGTTCGGCATCACTTTCAAAACAGAAATCTCCACGATCTTGTCCTTCGCGATATTAATACCCGTTGTCTCCAAATCAAAGAACACAATCGGGTTGGTTAATTTTAATTCCAAAACTTACTTATTTTAGATTGAATGATTTTCGATGAAGTGATTGAATGATTTTCGATGAAGTGATTTTAATCACCCAATCATCGAATCGGCAATCACGGAATCTTTTTCACTCTAAATTTTAAATTCGGTTTAATCAGTAAGGCGAAATTCGCCTTACTGATTAAACCATCATCGGCATCAATAACATCAACAAATCCTCGTTCTCGTTATCGCTCTCGAAAGGCAAGAACAATCCCGGACGGCTCGGATCGGACAACTCCAATACCAGAGATTCCGTGTTAAGGTTGGATAATATCTCTTGCACGAAAGGAGACTTGAACCCGATGGCCATCTCTTCTCCCTCGTACTGGCAAGTAATCGTTTCGTGTCCTGACATGGCATAATCCACGTCCTGAGCAGAAATCACGATCGTTCCGTTACTCAAGTCAAACTTCACCAAGTTACTGGCTTGGTTTGCCATCACGGAAACCCGTCTTAATGAATTATACAACTCCTTCTTTTCGATAATGATCTTTTTCGGGTTATTCTGCGGGATCACGGAATTATAGTTCGGGAAACGTCCTTCCACCAGCGTACAAACCATCTTGTAATTTCCGAAAGTGAAACAAGCCATTTTCTCGTTGAATTGCAAACGCAACTCGCTATCATCCTTCGGTAATATATTCTTCAACAACAAAGACGGTTTCTTCGGCAGGATCAACGCGAACTGATCCCCGTCCGTCTTGGCGTCAAAACGTTTGTAACGTACCAGCTTGTGAGCATCCGAAGCCACGAACGTGAAATTCTCCGGTCCCATCTCCATCAAGATACAGTTCATCACCGGACGCAAATCATCATTTGCCGTGGCAAAAACCGTACGGGTAATCCCCTCCAACAACATACCGCAATTCGTTGCAATCGTATTCACACTCTCGTCCATTCCGGATTGTACCGGATAATCCTCAGCACTCTCTCCCGGCACGGAAAACTCTCCCTTATCCGAGATAATCTTTACCTCGTTCGTCCCCGTGTTAATATCAAACGTCAAGGGTTGTTCCGGAAACTCTTTCAAAATATCCAGCAACAACTTCGCCGGGATCGTGATACTTCCCGGAGTTTCCAGGTTATCCAACTCGATCTTGGCCTCCATTGTCGTTTCTTTGTCGGATGCCGTGGCGTACAACGTATCATCCTTGGCTACCAACAAAATATTATCCAGAATCGGTTGCGCAGGTTTTCCACTAATCACCTTACTCACGGCCTGCAACCGCATCAAAAAACTACTACTTGATACAACGAATTTCATATCTGCTCTTTATAATTTTTATCCATTTATCGTATTTTCCACCTCTTCCACGGTAATCGGCGCCCGACGGTCACCCATACATTTACACCCGTTCTCCGTGATCAATATATCATCTTCCAGACGGATTCCACCGAAGTCCTTGTACGTCTCGATCTTGTCATATACCAAGAATTCCTTGTGCAATCCTTGTTCTCTCCACTGGTCGATCAAAGCGGGGATGAAATAACAACCCGGCTCGTCGGTAACCACGAATCCCGGTTGCAACTTACGACCCATACGTAAAGAAGAAGTACCGAACTGATTGATTGGACGAGTCTCGTCGTCATAACCCACGTAGATTTGTCCCAAATCCTCCATGTCATGCACGTCAAGTCCCATCATGTGACCTAACCCGTGAGGCATGAATAATGCGTGAGCCCCAGCTGCCACGGCAGCATTCACATCGCCTTTCATCAAGCCAAGGTCTTTCAACCCTTGAGCCAGAATCTTGCATACTTCCAGATGCACATACTGGTACGTCACTCCCGGACGGGCAATCTCCATCGCCTTGTTGTTACAAGCCAATACAATATTATATACATCTTTCTGACGTTGATCGAAACGTCCGCCCACCGGAACCGTACGGGTAAAATCGGAACAATAATTCATATTATTCTCCGCCCCGGCATCCGTCAGCATCATACGTCCCACGGTCAATGTCTTGCTATGATCGTGATTATGCAACGTCTCGCCATTCTGGGAAAGGATCACGGGGAAAGAAACCAGACTTCCGTAAGAGGCGGCAATTCCCTCGATCAACCCGGCAATATATTGCTCTTTCTGTCCCGGCAATGCGTGTTTCATAGCAGCCACGTGCATCTCGTAACCAATATTACAAGCCAAGTTAATTTGCTCGATTTCGCAAGCCTCCTTCACGGAACGCAATGCCACCACGGCCTTGATCAATTCCAGAGAAGAATAATTCTTAATCAGCGAGTGATGAATACCCAACAAATCCTCCAACAATAACATGTTGTGATAGCGATAAGGCGGTAAGAAATGAATCTTGCGTCCCTGGCTGATGGCCTCTTTCAAAGCCTCGGCCAATTTACCGAAAGGAGCGGAACAAGTCACACCCACGCTGGCAGCCAAATCCTTCACGCTCGGTTGCGGTCCCATCCAAATAATATCGTCCATGTCCACGTCGTTTCCGTACAGACAAACGTCCCCGGAATCCACGTCCATCAACCCGGCAAACCCGGGCATGTTCAAACCAAAGAAATAAAGGAAAGAACTATCCTGACGGAATTTATACGTGTTAGACGGATAATTTGCAGGAGCTTCCTCATTACCCAGTATCAATACCAAGCCGCCACTCATCTTGTCGATAAGTTGCTTTCTTCTATTTACATACACGCTTTTATCAAACATATTTATTATTTATTTAATGATTAATTTTCCTTGTCAAAATGAGTTGACAAGGTATAAATTTTTTTTCAATGTAACAATTCAAAAATCCATTTTAATCCGGAAAACCAATGCCCGTTCAGCCCCACTCACGGTTATACAACCGTTATACCATAGTTTTATATCCCTAATAATTTCCCACACCTCTTATCGTCACCTCTCCCCACCTTTTCCGGTATATTGGCAAAGGGTAATGAAAGGGCGATAAAAGGGTGATGAAAGGCCCCGAGGAGATTATTACCCTAGTAAAAGGCCGGCTTTACCCCAGCTTTAGGCTATGTCAATTTATCATTCTCCTAGTACTTTCCTGATAGTTCATTTAGACCACGAAGCATTCATCCTGCATTCATAGAGCATTCATCTTCGATAAAATAGATCTTTGATAAGATTATTCTTGCAAGTAAGGCATATCATGTAGTATATTAGCTAACCGGGAAGATATATTCATATTATTATATAGGGCCTCGCAACCATGGTTCAAGGGTTTTCCAAGGTATATGATATATCTTTCCGAAAAAAAATTAAAAATCGACTCACCCGGTTTTCACCCTCATCCGTATTCAAAGTGAAAATTGGATATTCCATAAAAAATAAACGGAACGAAAAGATGGAAAAAGATATTTTATCGAAACTAGAAGTTGCCCGCCTCATCGCTCTCCAGCGTTTGGGAATCCTGCCCGAATCAGAAGAACGGAGACTTTCTGCATGGATGGAAAGAGACGAAAAAAACAAGGCTTTTTATGAACAATTACGCCAAAAATCATTCAATGGAAATGCGACTTCACCATCCACGGCAGAAGGTTGGAATTTATTCGAGAAAAAATATCGTACCGGGAAAAAAGGCTCCCGGCCATTCCGACATACCCTCTACCGTCTGGTGGCAAGTGCCGCCGTGTTAGTTCTTGCCATAACAGGGACATACTACTATCTTACACAACCGAACGAAGAAATAATCTCCTCTCCCCAACCTGTTTCTGCCGTGCAGCTTGTACTGGAAAACGGAAATAAAATCACGCTGGATGACCCGCAATCTTCCGTGCTGGCTTTAAATAACAATGCTGCCTTACATGCGGAAAAACAAGAAATCGACTATGCTACCGCAGAAAAAGAGACGGTTGAAATTGATGAAATCTATCACACGATTATCGTTCCCAAATACGGGGAATACACCGTCCGTCTTTCCGACAATACAACCGTGAAACTCAATTCCGAAAGTACACTGACCTATCCCGTTCAATTCAAGGGAAAGGAGCGAAAAATCCGCTTAACAGGAGAGGCTTATCTGGAGGTGACACCCGACACCACCCGCCGTTTCATCGTTGAGGCCGCGGGCACCACGGTCACCGTGTTGGGAACCACGTTCAACGTGAACGCCTCCGCTCCCGACGGAAATGTAGCAACTACCCTCGTGAACGGGAAAGTGGAAGTAGGCAATGGCCTAACAACGACAATCATTTCCCCCGGCCAGCAAGCCATCACCACATCGGGAAACGCCCACATCGAAGTAAAAGAGGTTGACACGAACGTCGTAACGGCATGGGTACGGGATATGTTCTATTTTGACGAAAAACCACTGGGAGAAATCATGCAGGAATTATCCCGCTGGTACGAATTCAAAGTTATTTTCGAAAAAGAAAGCCTGAAACAACGGAAATTCACCATCGAGACATCTCGTTACGAAGATATTGACAAGGTTCTGAAATTGATTGAAGAGACGCACGTAGTCACGTGCAGAAAGGAGGGAAAAACCATATACATCCAGTAATCTGAAAATAGAAACGGGACATGTTGGCAGCACGTCCCATCGCTATAATTCGTAAACCACACTCCCCGGTCAAAGCGAGTGTTAGTACAAATCAGTAAAACAAAATTATGAAAAAAGATTGTTTTATTCACGCTTGTACGCGTGAAAAATTAAAAAAACTACTGTTAATTATGAAATTAAGCAGCTTGTTGATGCTATTATTCTGCATGAATTTGTCGGCTGGGATTTACGCCCAAGAAGCCAGATTGTCGGTCTCAGTCGAAAATAGTAACATCCGGGAAATCATCCGGATCATAAAACAGCAGAGCGACTACACGTTCGTTTATAACGTGGAGGAATTGGATCATATCGGATCAATCACCATGAACGTGAAGGATTCCGACGTGAGAACCATTCTCGATGCTTGCCTGAAAAATAGCGGGTACACCTACTCCATTCTCGACAAAGTGATCGTCATTCGTAAGGCAGAACCTCAACAACAGGAACAGATCAAGAAAATACGAGGTACCATCACGGATAAAAAGAAAGTTCCCCTACCCGGCGTGACCGTGCTAATCAAGGGAACCACCACAGGAGTCTCCACGGATATGAACGGGAAATTCGAAATGGTTCAGCCGAAAGATTCCAACATCGTGTTACTCGTTTCTTTTATCGGAATGAAAACCCAGACCATTCCTTACAAGGGACAGGACCTGACCATCGTGGTGGAAGAAGATTCACAGGAAATGGAAGAAGTGGTTGTCACCGGTTATCAAGTCATTAATAAGAAAAAATCCACGAGTGCCATCACTTCAGTAAAAATGGATGATATTATGATTCCGGGTGCCACCTCCATCGACCAGATGCTGGAAGGACGAGTTTCAGACATGATCTTAATGACGAATTCCGGAGAAGTGGGTGTTGCCCCCAAAATCAGAATCCGGGGAACATCGACATTGGTCGGGAACCGGGAACCGTTGTGGGTCGTGGATGGAATCATCGTGCAGGACCCTGTACCCATCTCGTCAGAGGAACTAAATGACCCCGATTATATCAACCGGATCGGTAATGCCATTGCCGGACTAAACCCGCAAGACATTGAACGTCTCGATATTCTGAAAGATGCCGCCGCTACCGCCTTGTACGGGACGAAAGCGGCCAACGGGGTAATCGTGATCACAACGAAAAAAGGACGTGTCGGAGACCCGATTATCAGCTACAACATGACCACTACTTTCCGGCAACGCCCGCGCTACACGGATCGGAAAATTAACGTGATGAATTCAAGAGAAAGAATCCAACTTTCCCGTGAATTATTTGACCAGCATTACGTGTACAACGGGAGTGTAAACCCGGTAGGTTACGAGGGACTTTTGAATGACCTGTACAACGGAAAACTCACGGATACGCAATTTTCCCAAGAGGTTGCCAAACTTGAAACCATGAATACCGATTGGTTCAAGCTTTTGACTGAAGATACCTTTTCCCATCAACACACCGTTAGTATTTCAGGAGGCTCCGAGAAAACCCGCTATTATTCCTCTATCGGCTTTTCCAGAGATAACGATGTTATCAAAGGGAATTACAATCAACGTTACACGGCCTCATTAAACGTGGAAACCACACTGACCAAATGGTTTACAGCCTCTTTCCAGATGCAAGAGAATGTCAGCCACCGGGAATACAATCAAGATGCCATAAACCCGATGGATTACGCATACAATGCCAGCCGGGCAATCCCTGCCTACGATGAAAACGGGAATTACGCTTACTACAAGAAAATGACAGGCAACAGTTCACGTCGGAATTATAACATTTTGAACGAACTGGAAAACAGTTATACCGATCAACACACGTCCGGAATTACCGTAAATGCCAACCTTAAATTCAATTTTACAAACTGGCTGAACGCAAATGCCATCATTTCTTACACGAATTCCAACGCCGAGATCGAAGGTTACTGGGGAGAAGAGACATACTATGCCGCCTCTCTTCGGGGAACGGAATTCGGAACAATTCCCACCCCCGGCGAAGACAGTAATAGCGTGTTACCTTTCGGGGGTGAATTGACTCGAAATGAAACCCGTAGTAACTCTTACACGGCTCGTTTACAGGTTAATGCCAACAAATATTTCGGAGCCGACGAACAGCATAATATCAATGCCAGTGCCGGGTTCGAATTAAGTTCCTCTCGATACAACGGTTTCAAAAGCGTGGATCGCGGGTATTATCCCGACCGGGGTAAAATGTTCGTCAGTAACATCAGTATTTCAGATTACCCGACTTACGGTTCGTGGTTGGCAAGCAATGTCCCGAGCGTGACGGATAATCTGACGAATATGCTATCCGGGTATGCTACTCTCTCTTATAGTTATCAAAACTATTTCACAGTAAACGTGAATGCCCGCGTGGACGGTTCCAACAAGTTCGGAGACCAGAGTAATAATAAATTCTTACCTATCTGGTCTGCATCCGGGGCGTATAACATCTCGGAACATGACATGCTGCAAAAGGAGTGGATCGACTATATTACCCTGAAAGTTTCTTTCGGTTACCAAGGAAACATGTTGGAAGATCAATCCCCGGTCATGTTGATCCAAAAGAACCCAATGGACCCTTATTATAATGAAATGACCTCCAAAATTACACGGAATCCGAATCCGAACTTGAAATGGGAAAAAACCAGCTCATTCAATACCGGATTAATGTTTTCCCTCTTACGCAATCGTGTACAAGTAGAAGGACAGTATTATTACAAACGCACGAAGGATGCCTTTATGACAAAAGAAGTGGCAAACATGAACGGCGTGGATTCTTACGTAATTAACGGTGGAGACGTGGAAAACAAGGGTTACAGCGTCGATATTACCGTTTCTCCCATTTCCAGACAGAATGTACGCTGGACATTATCGACCTCATTTTCCAAAAACTTCAACAAAGTGAAGAACGATCCGGACGCACAAACCTATAATTACTCGGATTTTCTAAACGGGACCGTGGTCGTGAAGGATAAGGCCGTGAACACATTCTACTCTTACAAGTTTATCGGGATCAGTCCCGTGGATGGAGGACCGATGTTTGACGATATGGAAAACAACAAACACGAGTTAAGTGGGTTAAGCAAATATGAAACCTTCACCCGCGTGTTAAAAGCATCCGGACGCAGGGAGCCTTATATGTCCGGTGGATTAAGTACCACGCTACGATACAAGAACTTGCGTATGAGCGCCATGTTCTCGTATAGCTTAGGTGCCAAAACCCGTTTGTTCCGAATGTTTAATGACAATATAAAACCGGAATTCAATGTTCACCGTGATTTTCTAAAACGCTGGCAGAAGCCGGGGGACGAGAAAAGCACAAATATCCCCTCTTTGATGTCTTACGGAAGTGCTGCGTATTATAGATACTATACCCATTACTCCAATCTTTTTGATGATATACAACCCTTTGCCTCGGACGCTTGGACAATGTATGATTATTCGGATGCACGAGTGGTCAGTGCCAACTATCTGAAATGCTCCAGTCTTAGTTTCACGTACGAGTTCGGGGAGCGTATCTTGCCGAAAATAGGGATGTCACGGTTGGCCCTGACGTTATCAGGCACTAACCTGTTCACGCTTTGTTCCAGCAAATTAAAAGGTCAAACACCCACACAAGGAGGATTCAGCGAAATACAATTATCCGAACGTCCGACTTATTCATTCGGTTTAAGTGTCTCATTTTAAAAACAGGATTCCATGAAAAATATATTATTTATCGGATTACTATTACTCTCCATGAGTGCCTGTTCGAGTTTCTTGGAAGAATACTCCCAGGATCTGGCAAGAGTTGAAAACATTACCGACCTTGACGAACTATTACTAGGAAGCGCTTATCTCCCCGCCGGCAAGATCAGCAGTACCAGCTCCGGAGGAAGTTCCATGAACGGCGACCCGTACAGTTATTTCATTCATTTCATGTCCGACGAATTACAGCAAAACGGATCGCAAGTAGATCGTTCCGCTTTCGACCCAATGAGCAGTAGTATATTCGGGTATTACACTTGGCAACGAAATGTCGGCATTGATATTAAAGGAACCATGATCGGAACAGAAAATTCATTCTGGAAATCGACCTACCAATACATCAATGCAACTAACATGATTCTGGATGAACTGGAAAATGTCAGTGCAAAAGGAAACGAGGAAGAATTAAATAAGATCCGGATAGAAGGAGAGGCTCGTTTCCTGCGAGCCCTGTATTATTTCTCGCTGGTAAACCTGTATGCAGAACCTTATGCCCCGTCAAAAGCAGCCCAAACACAGGGGATCCCATTAAAACTCACCTCCTATATTGAGGATAAGGATTACACGTGTAGCAGCGTGTCCGAGATTTACGAACAAATTATACGGGATTTGAAAAAAGCGGAAGAATGTCTTGCCCAAACCAGTCGTAAGTCTGTCTACCGGGCAGACCTGACAGCTACCTACTTATTAATGAGTCGCGTGTATCTTTATATGCAAGATTACAAAAATGCCCGGACATACGCACAATACGTACTTGACAGAAACGATAACCTGACCGATCTGAAATCGTTCGCCGGACAGGACAATGTATTCACCTCGCAATCAAGCGAAGTACTATTCTCCATGGGGGGACATTTACTATCCTCCTACATCTACGGGAGTGATAGTAACGAGGAACAATACCCATTTTACGTGTCAGAGGACTTGATTAAAGCATTTGATAATGACAATGATTTGCGAAAATCCCTTTACATCACGGAAGGAACATTCGGTTATTATTACAAAAAAATATACTGGGGAAGAAGTCATTATAACGAAGCTTGTAGCGTGTCGGACAATTTCATGTTCCGAACATCCGAGGCTTATCTGAATTTGGCCGAGGCTGCCGCGTTCGACGATGACGAACCCACCGCTCGCCGGATTCTCGGTTTATTACAGGCGAAACGTTTCAGCACGCCCCCGGCAATCACCGAAAGCGGTAACGCCTTGATTGATTTAATCCGTCATGAACGTCAAAGAGAATTGTGTTTGGAAGGCCACCGCTGGTATGATTTACGCCGTTACACCGTATGCGAAAAATATCCTTGGTCAAAAAGCTTTCAACACGTCTTTACGGATTATGAACTGAGTTTATCTGTTTATGACTATGTTGCCATACGCACCCGGGTTTTCGAGTTAGAGGCAAACGATAAGGCATATACATTATCATTCCCGAAAGAAGTTCTGGATTTCCAAAACAATTTAAGTAAAAACGAACGTCCGGATCGTATTCCGGTGGAAACCATTAATCATTAAACATGAAAGCCATGAACAAAATATATTATATTATAACCCTTTGTATATTCATTATTTCTTGCGGTAAAGAAGATACATTGGCGCCAACGGGGGCACGTGATGATTATTTTACCATTTCACCCGATGCCACCGATCCCGAATCTGTATTACGTAGAAATTTTTACGAAACTAACGGGGTGCATCTACTCTTCAACGATACTTTACGCCACGAACAAAGAGGTACAAATGCAGACGGAACACCTTACTGGTTCACGGAAATCATCGACTTGGGATACTCCATGACAAGCCTTACCAGTGGACTGAAGTTCAACTACCTGCAAGGCCAAACGATCAAGGAAACGGGTATTGATTTCGCGGAAAATCAGATACTTTCCCATTTAGGGAGCCAGATACGCCCCTACTCCATCTTACTTGCCGGGCAAATCTACACGTACAACCGGGATCAAAACACGTACAAATACTACGATTTTTATAACGGAATGCGTTGTTTGGCCATTAGTTGCGACAAAATCCCCACGATGAGCGAGGATGAAATTTACACTTTCCGGCAAAGTATTCTTCTGGATATTGCAAGCAATAAAATAAAAAATTTGGAATCAAGTGTTTTCACCGAATTTTATTCATTCTGCAGTGAATATTACGGGGAATATTACTCGGATCTAGGAATAAGCAGGCCCACGGGGGATGACTTGTATGCCTACGGTTTCATATCCTCCTACTATTCCAGTTTCCCGTCAAGAAGCAATGACGTGACGGCCTTCACGCAAGCTTTATTCAATACCAAAGAACAGGAATTCAAGGAAAAATATGCCAATTTCCCGGTCATCATTCAAAAATACAATATCATTAAAAATATTGTCATGGATATGGGATTTAAATTTTAACACGAGAAGGATATGAAAAAAATAATCTATACAATATGTCTTGCCCTGATGACTTTCTGCATCGGGTGTGATGATGACGATAATCATTTGCCACAGGTGAAACCGGAAAGCACCGGAACCCTCACGGATGACGAGGGAAACGAATACACTTGGGTCCGCTATGACGGTCTGGACTGGATGACCTCTAATTTCAAAGCCGGAACCCCGTATTACGAATTAAAAGATTCATGGGGATGGAGTGACCTAATCAGTATCAGTGATAAAGATCAAGCCATTGCCGATTACGATATGTACGGGAATCTATACACGTACGAGGATGCCATTGCCAACGCACCAGAAGGATGGCGATTACCCACGGATGAGGATTGGAAAAAACTGGAAAAAGTTTTAGGAATGTCTCCCGGTGAACTCGACGATACAGGATGGCGAGGTTCTGTCGAGGGTGAACTCATACAACAGGATGAAACGGGAAGTGGCATACATTTACTCCTTGCCGGATATGTCAGTTTACAACCGGGAACTCCTCTTTTTCAATACCTACGTCAAGTCCGTGAATACGGGTATTACTGGAGCAGCACGGTTGACGAAAGCTACACGCAATCAACCGCCGTGTACTACCGGAGAATTCGTTTCAATTCTTCACAGATAGAACGAACGAGTACCACCATCGAGGAAAAAGATTACGTTCAGAATGTATATAAAAGATTCATGAGCGTACGTTACGTGAGAGACGCACAAAACAATTAAACATGAAAATTGAAAATGGAGAATGATAAACCAAAACTTTCTCCATTTTCACAAATACCATTCACAAAATGAGACAATTATATTACATTGTCGTGGCGCTGTTATTATGTGGTGCCTGCGACAAACAGGGAGGGTATGTCATCCGGGGAAGTTTTCCCGGTTTGAAGGACGGGATGATCGTTAAATTGAACCAGATCGAGGACCCGTTCAATGAAATCAACCTAAGTATAGACACGGTACGTAACGGTCAATTTGAATTAAAAGGTGTTACCCCCTCTCCCGTGTTCTGCAAAATAACCATCAGTAACAAAGACCTTGTCACCGATAAAAAAGAAATCAAAAATAACGGTACACTCTTGTTTCTCGATAATTCAAAAATGGAGTTACAAGCAGAGCATTACGATAGTCTATCCTACATTATCTTCATGCATCCTCTCTCTACTCGAGGGAAAGCTAAGGTAACAGGCGGACCGCTACAAACCGAATTCAATCACTATCGTGAAGTGTTACAACCTTTGGAGGCAGACGCAGACATTCCCTCGTCTAAATTACTGGAAGCAAGGTTCTACAAACACCAATATTCTCCGGAAGAATACAGTAAACTTTACGAGGAACAATACCCGTTATTGCTCTCCCGTCAGGCAAAAGTCGACGCGGCCCGCATGGATTTTATTCGCCAATACCCGACATCTCCCCTATCTCTATACATTGCAGAAACATTGATAAACACGGAATTTTCCCGCACCAAGGAAGAGTTGGAGGAATTGTCACGTATCACGGCCCACGTGGAAGATTCCGTACGCAAGCCACGTTTTTTGAAAAGGATGGAACTTGCACAATTTCAATATAAAGGAGTAATATACACCGATCTCTCGCTGGAAACCCCGACAGGAGAAAACGTGAAATTATCGGAGCATATCCAACCGGGACGTTACACGATTCTGGATTTTTGGGCATCCTGGTGCGGACCTTGCAAGGCTGCCATTCCCTCTATAAAAAAACTCTACAACGAGTACAGCCGGGAAGTGCTGGATGTGATCAGTGTATCGGTAGATGAAAAAAATGCAGACTGGCAAAAAGCCTTGAAAGAAGAAAAAATGGAGTGGGCGCAATTAAGAGCCGCACAAAGAGAAAGCATGATGGAATTGTCGTTTAAATACAATTTACTCAGCATTCCGCGTCTGATGCTGGTGGACCCGGAGGGTAAAGTTGTCTTTAGCGGTAATGATGCCGATGCCCTACGGTTAACATTCAAACAATTAGTTAGGGAATAATAACTCGTATAATCACCGTATTGTATTAAATCAAAAAAATCACGTATGAAAAAAATAATATCTTTTGCCATTTGTATTTTATTCACGTTCCCGCTACTCGCACAGCATGGGGTAAATTTTAGGGATCTCTCCTACGAACAAGCACTTGCGCAAGCGAAGCAGGAAAATAAACTCTTGTTTATTGATTGCTACACGGAATGGTGCGGCCCATGCAAAAAAATGATGAATGAGGTTTTCCCTCAAAAAGCAGCCGGGGACTTTTTCAACCCCAGATTCGTAAGTGTCAAGTTTGACATGGAAAAAGGGGAAGGCAAAGAATTAAGTAAAAAATTTGGTGTTCACGCTTATCCCACTTTTTTAATTGTTCGCACGGATGGCACGGTACAACATAAACTGACCGGGAGTAGCGATCTGGAAGGATTTATTGAAAGGGTACAAAAGGGGCTGGAAGAAGAAAATACTCTTCCCTACCAGCACCAACTTTACGCGAAAGGAGAAATGAGTAAACAGCAGCTACTCGCCTATAAAGAATGTTTATCGGAAGCCAATGACAAAGAAAAAGCGGCTCAAATATATAACGAATTACTAGAACAACTATCTGACTCGGACAAGATGCAAAAGGAATTTTGGGGTATTTACGAAGACCGGAGCTGCCAGATCGGTACCCCTCTCTTCAATTACCTGTTGTCAAATCTAACTTCTATCCGGGAAAATGTCGGAGCGGAAAAAGTAGACAACTATTTATTCCCCAAATATCAAAAAGCTCTAAACGACTATATCCGCGGGTTCCAGCAAGAAAATTCCCTTCCCGTTTCCGAATTAAAAAGACAAGTCTCGACTTTAAATATAAATCAACAGGAGATATTGACAGAAATGGCCAATCTGGCAACACTAGTCGATCAACAAAAAATAGACAAGATCGCCAAAATAATCGAGACAAATGTAACCAAAAACGATGTCAAAGAAATCATCCCGTATGTCATGGGCTACCGGGCGATCACATGGCAAATGAAAGAACCGGACACAACGCATCTCGCCAAACTTGGTACAAGACTGATCAAAAAAATCATTCCCGTGATAGAAAATAAAGCGTCCTCCTTAACAGTTGAGGAACTATACGATTACTCGTTTGTATTTCTGACTCTGGAAAAACACATTAGCAAATCCAACTACGCCCGGCTTGCCGCAATCGGAGAAAAAGTGATTCCCCAATTACCGGAGAGTCAATACAAAATGTTCGTGGAGACTACATTCAAAACTTACAAAGAACGTTCCCGCTAACATACTTATTTATTTCTTAATCATTTAAATATAGATCATCATGAAATATCTATTATCACTTTTATTTCTCGGTTCGATGGCTGCCTGTATCGAAAAACCGACAGATCATTTCGTGTTACGCGGTACGGTTCCCGGAGCCATTGATAGTACCGAAGTGACCTTGGCATCTTACAAGGAATACCATAAGAAAATTGCCTCAGGATATGTCATCAATGGAAGATTTGAACTTCAAGGAAAAGTAAATACCCCCGTGTATTGCCGACTAAGCATGAACGATCAGCACGCAAATACAAACAAAGAATCAAAAGACAAAAGCCCCAATAAATATGTGGAGATCGGCTTTTTTGTTGAGAACGGCAACCTGACCTTTCAAACTCCCCATATCGATAGTCTGCCACAATCTTTTTGGCTGTATGATATTCGCAAAGAGAAGAATTACACGTTGAAAGGTTCTGTTGCACAGGATATATTCTATCAATACCAACAACAAACCATATCCCCGCGCCATGAAATCGAATCCCTCACCAAAGCCTACATGGAAAACGGGAATGTTGAAAACTTCAAAACCTCGTATGCCAAACAAATCAAGCTCGAAAACCAAACGAAAGAATTTATAAGGAGTCATCAAAACTTGGCTGTAAATCTCTATCTCGCGGAACAATTGAAAAAAAAGCCTTTCACTTATGATCAGGCGTACCTGGATGAACTAACCGAATTTTTCGCTCCCTATCAAGACACATGCCTCGCATTACAACAGTTTCGTCAATACCTGCAAACAGCCCGTACTTTCGTACAAGGTAAAGCGTTACGAGACGGAGAAATGACTACTCCTGACGGGAAAAAAGCCACCCTACTCTCCCAGCTCAAAAAAGATCATCACACGGTGATTGATTTCTGGGCTTCATGGTGCGGACCTTGTCGGGCAAGTTTCCCTCACCTGCGGGAAATGCACAAGACATACGGAGAAAAAGTAACTTTTATCAGCTTGTCTGTGGATAAAAGTGAAAAAGATTGGCAGAAAGCGCTGGAAGAAGAAAAACTCCCTTGGAATCAGTATCTCGCCACCCCGGAATTGAGTAAAGACACCCGAACAAACTACAACCTAAATAGTATTCCGACATTTTTAGTCATCGATCCGAGAGGTAAAATCATCTATTCCGGGAGTAACAGTGGGGAATTAGAAATTATGCTGGAGAAAATTTAACGTTCATAAAACCAAAATATAAAAATCAATTCTGATCATAAGTTGATGATCATTCTAGTTTGGATGGCCGGAGTACAGGAACTATTTCTGTATTCCGGTTTCTTTTTTCTATACTTTCTAAACAAAATATTTAACCGGAATATATTTCAAATTACAAAATTTGTTTCATAAATTTACCCTCCAAGTCGATATAAATTTATGCCCGAAGAATATAAAAAGACGTGAACTGAATGAGAACAAACTGATATGGAGGCAAAAAAAGACACGAGTACAATGGATTATGGTGAAATTTTTAAAGGAAATACAAGAGCTTTCGAGCAACTCTTTAAAAATTACTATGCCCCGTTGCGTGGTTACTGCCAAGGAATCGTGATAGATAAACAAATCAGTGAAGATATTGTCCAAGATGCTTTCGTATATTTATGGAATAATCGTAAAACATTAGAAATCAAAACAACAATCCAGACTTACCTCTATTCTACCGTGCGACACGGAGCGCTACATTACCTGAAAAAACAATTGATGGAACGCACTCATTTTCCCCGTCTTGCCGAATTCATCACTTATCTACAAGAATCGGAATATTCAGAAGAAGAGGTCGTGAAATTAGAAAAAGCGAAAAAGATCCTGCAAGAACTTCCCGAACAATGTAGAATTGTTTTTGTCATGAATTGCATTGATGGTAAAAAGTATAAAGACATCGCAGAGGAACTGAATATATCCGTTAACACGGTAAAAACTCATTTATCAAAAGCTTACCGTAAATTCAGAGAAAAATTAGATGACAGAGCTTACCTTTTATTATTGATTAATAGCTACTTGAAAAAAAGATGAAAAATATTTCATTTTAGGGTCACCCATTTTCCGGTTTCGATCCCCTTAAACGAAATGAAACTGGAAAAACATGAATAAACAAATATACTTTCTGATCAGAAGAGCTTTTTATTCCTTGCAGAATGAAAATGACGAGGTTAATTCCGCATGGAAAAACGTACAATCAAGATGTAAAGGGTATTCCAAGCCATCATTAAAACTTCGTATTTTTAAATACGCAGCTGTCTTCATGCTGGCATTATCCTTGGGTTCTTACTTATGGTATTTTCAACAATCCGATACATCTGATACCGATCACACAGACATTCGGTCCGTTCCACCTAAAGCAAAATTAATACTGGCAACGGGGGAACATTTCTACCTTGAAAATATGGAACAAAATATCTCTATAAAAGATCTAGGAGTAAAAATCTCGAAAGATTCTGTAAGTAATGCCCTATATTATAATATTGATTCTCTCGGGGAAGAAAACCTCCCCACCGAATACAATCAACTGATTATTCCGAAAGGTGGAGAATTCTCTTTAAAGCTGGCCGACGGATCAACCGTATGGCTAAACTCGGAATCCACGTTAAAATTCCCGGTTCAATTTACCTCCGCCTGTCGGGAAGTTTATCTTGAAGGAGAGGCATTTTTCGACATCAAAAAAAATGAACATTCACCTTTCATTGTTCACTCGGGTGACAAGAAAGTTACCGTACTGGGTACCCGTTTCAATGTTTCAGCCTACCCAGAAGATCCAAGCTGGCAAGTAACCTTAGTACAGGGGAAAGTGGCCATACAAATAGCTGATCATGAAGAAAAAATATTACAACCATCCGAACAATATTCACTAAACAACAACACGGGAGAGATCGAGATAAAAACAGTTGAAACCGAACTCTACACCTCATGGCTTGACGGGAAATTCTACTTTAAAGGTTACCGTTTTGAAGACATCGTGAGAAAATTAGAACGATGGTACGATTTCCAAATGCATTACCAACAAGAAGAAATCAGGGATATGCATTTCCGGGGAGTTATTAATAAACATTACCCGTTGGAAAAAACATTAAAATATCTGGAAGAAACAACAAATATTACATTTGACATTGATGGCAGAACGATCACCGTAAAGAAAATAGAAAAACAAAAGGAATGAGTTCCGAAATAACCCATTCCCTTATCAATACCACCTTTTATTTTCCATTTTGCAGTCGGCAAAATAAAAGGCTAATATTAATTTAATTACAAAATTATGGAAAAAAAGAGTCAGATCACATTTTTTTATCTACAAGAAAAGTTAAAAAAAGGGGTCATGCTTGTCACATTCATTGCACTAAGTTTGTTTACAGGTTACCAGACCTGTAAAGCAGACCCATTGACCCAAGGAGACAGTGTTACATTTACAACACGACAAATGATGATGGAACAAGTATTTGACCTCATCACGCAACAACTGAAATATGATATTTTTTACAGTGAAAATGAACTGAACATCCGAAAAATGGTACAGATGCCTCAATTAAAAATGAAACTTACCGATGTTCTGAACCAGATGTTACAGAAAGAATTCACGTATCGATTTGACAATAACACGATCATCATCCGTCCGGCGAAACAAACCGATACGAGTAATCCTCTTCAAATCCGAGGCACTGTTACAGATAAAAATAAGATGCCACTCCCCGGGGTTACCGTTCTCATCAAAGGGACAACAATAGGAGTCGCCACGGATAAAGACGGACGTTTTATTATCGCTCCGTCTAAAGATGCCGACATTGAACTGATTGTCTCTTTCGTTGGAATGAAGACTCGAACCATTTCCTACAAAGGAGAAAAAGATTTAATTATCGTCATGGAAGAAGATTCCCAAGAAATGGACGAGGTGGTTGTCACCGGTTATCAAGTAGTTGACCGCCGGAAAAATACAAGCGCAGTCAACTCATTCAACATGGATGAACTAATGATCCCCGGAACTTCATCCATAGACCAGATGCTGCAAGGACGAGTACCAGACATGATGGTCATGAGTAATTCCGGTGAAGTCGGTGTCGTTCCAAAGCTACGTATTCGCGGTACATCCACCTTGATCGGAAACCGTGAACCGTTATGGGTGGTGGACGGAATTGTCGTACAAGATCCCGTTCCGATCTCCCCCGAAGAATTAAATGACCCGGACTACATCAACCGTATCGGGAATGCCATCGCGGGGATTAACCCACAAGATATTGAGCGTATAGACGTATTAAAAGACGCCGCGGCAACGGCTCTCTACGGGACGAAAGCGGCAAACGGGGTTATTGTAATCACGACTAAAAAAGGACGTATCGGTCGCCCGATTGTTACTTACGCCATGACCATGACCCTACGACAACGCCCAAGTTACTCCGATCGCCAGATCAATGTCATGAACTCAAAAGAACGCATCCAGTTCTCTAGAGAATTAGTTGCCAATCACTACCAATTTCCCAGTGATATGTCCATGGTGGGCTACGAGGGACTTATAAATAAATTATACAACCATGAACTGACGATACCGGAATTTGACAAGGAAGTGGCCCGTTTGGAAACCGTCAACACGGATTGGTTTGACTTGCTGATGCGCAACAGTTTATCCCACCAGCACACAATCAGTATTTCCGGAGGTTCGGAAGAGGCCCGGTACTATGCCTCTATCGGCTACAACCGGGATAATGACGTGATCTGGAAAGACCACAATGAACGTTACACGGCAGCCTTAAACCTTGATGCAAATCTAACCCCGTGGTTAACAGCCTCATTAAGTATGAATGGGAACGTATCCTCTCGTGATTATTATCAGGAAGAAATCGCCCCCATGCAATACGCCTACAAAACAAGTCGGGCAATCCCCGCCTTCGAGGACAACGGAGAATACGCCTATTACGAGAGGAAATATAGTAACTGGGAATATTACAATTACAACATACTGAATGAACTGGATAACAGTTCTTACGGACAAGAAGGAGCCGGGCTGACGGTGAACGCAAATTTACAATTCAAATTCAACAGCTGGCTAAATGCCAATGCCATCGCCTCTTACTCAACCTCCCACACGACAATCGAGGGCTGGTGGGGAGAGAAAACCTTTCACGCGGCATTATTGAGAGGAACAGAATACGGGATTTTACCCACGCCTTACACCGAAGTCTGGGATGATTATTACGAGGAATATGTTAGTGAAGGAGGTAGTAGCGAACTACCATACGGGGGCGAACTCAGCCGGAAAGAATCAAATAATAACTCTTACACGATCCGCCTGCAATTAAATGCCAACAAATATTTTGGTGCTAATGACAAACACAATATTAATGGCTCTGTCGGTTTCGAAATGAGTTCTTCACATTACAAAGGATATAGCAATGTCACCCGCGGGTATTTCAAAGACCGGGGAATGAGTTTCGTGGACAATATCAGTCTGAGCGACTACCCGAATTACGGAACCTGGTTAGCCGGTAATGTCCCGACAATCACAAACGAGATAAGTAACACGATTTCGTTCTATGCATCCGTATCTTATAGTTATTTCAACTTCTTCACGGTAAATGCAAATGCACGTGTTGACGGTTCTAACGGTTTCGGGGATCAAAGTAATGACAAATTATTGCCCATCTGGTCTGCCTCTGCCATGTGGAATTTATCAGAACATGAATGGATTCAACAATTTTCATGGATCGACTTTCTACGGGTAAAAGCCTCTTTCGGGTATCAAGGAAATATGTTGAGTGACCAGACTCCACTAATGATTATTTCCAAAAAACCGACAAACGCATATTATAACGAGAATGTTGCCACCGTGGAACGTTACCCGAACCCGGACTTAAAATGGGAAACCACCCGATCATATAACTTAGGATTGGAATTCTCTTTATTTAAAAATAAATTACAAATCGAGAGTTCCTATTACTGGAAACACACGGAAGATGCCTTCATGACCAAAAAGATTGCATCCATGAACGGGGTGGATGGAAACTCCTACGTCGTAAACGGGGGTGACGTGGACAACAGCGGTTATAGCGTGGCTTTAACCGTATCACCGATCAACACGAAGGATTTTCGCTGGACATTATCCACTTCATTCTCCAAGACGTTCAACAAAATGGAAAGTGATCCGGATGCCAACCAATACGAACTTAACAATTTCCTGGAAGGAACCGCACTGGTAAAGGGAAAAGCCATCGGAACATTCTACTCTTACAAATTCATGGGATTAAGCCCTGTTGACGGAGGCCCCATTTTCGATGACGGAGAAGACAACAAAGAAGAACTTCGCGGGTTAAGCAAATACGACACTTATACTCGTGTCTTGAAAGCATCCGGCAATCGAGAACCGACAATTTCCGGTAGTTTGAACACAAGTGTTCGCTGGAAAAATATTCGTCTGAGCGGTTCTTTTGCTTACAGCATGGGTAATAAAATCCGTTTATTCGCCATGTATTCCCCCAAGGCCGACGCGACAATGAGTGCCGACGAAATCCGGGCAGAAAATAACGTTAGTAAAGATTACCTAAAACGCTGGAAAAAGTCCGGGGATGAACTTCATACAGACATACCGGCAATTATTAGCCAAGGAAGTGATGCGTACTGGAAATACAATCGTCATTGGAGCGACAAATCTGATTATTCAGATATACAAACCATTGCCAATTCCGTGTGGAATATGCATGATTACGGGGATCACCGGGTTGTAAGCGGGAATTACTTGAAATGTTCCAATCTAAGCGTCACGTATGAATTTGCAGACCCTATCTTGAAGAAATTAAATCTATCTCGTCTTGCCTTAACTTTATCGGGAGCCAACCTATTCACGATTTGCTCTTCCAAGTTAAAAGGCCAAACACCAACCCAAAGCGGTTTTGCCACCATACAATTAAGTGACCGACCCAATTATTCATTTGGATTAACCGTTTCATTTTAAAGCTATTGAGATATGAAAAAGATATTAGGTATATTTTGTATAACTTTATTACTTGGCTCCTGTTCCAGTTTCTTGGAAGAATATTCTCAGGATCTTTCCAAGGTGGAAAGTTACACTGATTTGGATGAAGTCCTGTTAGGAGAGGCTTACCTGCCGGTGGGAAGAATCTGGAGTGCCAACAGTATGCTAAAAGTTGAAAATAAATATTTCCAAACTGCTCATTATATGTCTGACGAGTTAACCGTATTCAGCTGGGATGACCGGGGAGATATTAACGGTGTTCAAGACGAAATGTTCGGCTGGCACACGTGGCAACAGGACGTCGGTTTAAATGCAGAAGGCAGTTCTCGTAACGCAGAAGATGAAGACTGGAACAAAGCTTATCACTGTATAAACATCTGCAACATGGTCATAGACGCCATTGACGAACAACACGCTGCAAACGAAGAACAGAAATTGGAAAAAAGCAGAATCAAGGGAGAGGCCCATTTTTTAAGAGCCTTATACTACTTCACGCTGGTAAATATGTACGGGAAACCTTATTCCCCGGAAAATCTATCAGCACCAAGTATTCCCATAAAACTAAGCCCCGTCGTGGAAGACAAAGAATACACGACAAACACCGTGGGCGAAACATACAATCAAATTTTAAAAGATCTGGATGAAGCCGACACGTGTTTGATCAATACTACAATTAAAAATCGTCCCTACCGAGCCGACATTACCGCCGTGTATTTGTTGAAAAGTCGGACATACCTGTACATGCAAAATTGGAAAAAAGCTTATGAATATGCTCAAAAAGCACTGGCAAAAAATGATAATCTACTAGATTTAAACACCTTATCTTCCGGGAGCGGAGACGTGTTAACCAAATCTTCCCCGGAAACCATATTTTCCATGGGTGGACACCTGTTAGCCTCTTCCATCTACCAACAACGCAGATTCAGTTACGGCAAATGGGTGGCTTGCCCGGTATACACGATCTCTGACGATCTTGTCTCCGCTTTCAGGGAAGGGGAAAATGATTTGAGGATGCAATACTATATCATGAAAGACATCATCGGTGGCGGATGGGATTTCACAGGTTACATGAACGCCTGGGTATTCAAAAAAGTTGCCGGATGGGAAAATTTAGGCTACAAAGAAGTTTCCGATCAGTTCTTGTTCAGAACTGCAGAAGCGTATTTAAATGCCGCCGAGGCCGCGGCCTACATGGGAGAAGAGGGAATAGCCAGAACCCTGTTGAAAGCATTACGGGATAAACGACTAATAAACAGTACAATGCCCACAGAAAGCGGGGAATCATTGGTAACCCTGATCCGGGAAGAGCGCCAATGTGAGCTTTGCCTGGAAGGACATCGCTGGTACGATCTGCGTCGCTATCTGGTATGTGAAAAATATCCTTACTCGAAAACGATTACCCACTATTACACGAGCTTTGATTACAACGGTCCGCTGTACACGAAACGTTACATGCTTGAAACCAATGATCCGGCTTACACGTTAGCCTTACCCAAAGAAGTTCTGGACTTCCAAAATAACTTGGGAACAAATCATCGTCCCACTCGAACAAGCACAGATTACACACCCGAAGAACCGGATGATGTAACTCCACCCGTTCAAGAATAGATATAAAAAAGTATGTATAAAACAGACGAATATGAAGAACAAAATATATTTATGGCTATTTGCCATCCTACTAAGCATAACAGCTTGTCAGAAAGAAGATAACTTAACACTTAGTGGAACCCGTGATCCTTTTGCCCCGGACCCCAAAGCCACGGACGAAGAATCTGTTTTGCGACGGAGTTTTTATGAAAACACCGGATGCTATCTCCTGTTCAACGATACACTAAGACATGAATACAAGGGACTGGACGCCTACGGTAACCCCTATTACGAAACAGAATTAATCGGTCTGGAATGGTCGATGACAAGCGTGCAGGGTTCACGATTTATTTTCGATTATTTAGAGACACAAAACCAAAAACAACAAACAGCGGACTTTTTACAAACTTATCTGATTCCTTACGTGCAAAATATTTTACCCTATTCTATTCTTGCCGTGAACAAAATTGATCAATATGACGAAAAATCAGGCGTCTATCAATATCAATCTTCCCCGTCAAGCTATTCGAACATGCGTTGTCTGGCCTTAAATGTCAGCTCTCTATGGAAAGAAGGTATTGATAAAACAACATACGCTCAATCCATCTGTTACAACATCATTCTTGCCAGTTGGGGAGGCGACCCGAGTTACTATTATTACGGTGGTCTAGCTGAAGAATTCTTCAATGTAACAAGAAAACGTCCCTACTGGGTATATTACAATGATGACAAAGCGTATTATGATTTCCCGTATGGTTTAGGGGATGAGGATATTGAATTATTCTACGAAGTCGGATTCTTGGAGAATACCAATGAAACCAAGACTCCGACAACAGAAGAAGACGCAATTTCCTACATCAAAGCCTGTTTGACCATAACAGATGAAGAATTCCGCAGTCGCTATGGCAGTTACGAGGCAGTGATGAAAAAGTATGAAATAATCAAACCATTGGTTGACGCAACCAACATTCAATTCTAAGATGTTATGAAAAAATACTTGATTTATATATGTATGCTGTGGGGTATAGTCATTTCTTGTAATGATGATGATAACTTACCCAAAATCTCGCCCAAAGATTCCGGTGAATGGACCGATAGTCGAGATAACACCACTTACGGATGGATTCGTCTGGGAAATTTAGATTGGATGACCTCAAATTTAAAATACGGTAGCCCGTATTATGAAAATGAATATGGAGGTCCCCTGATGGATAATTATGGAAATCCCCGGAGTGTTGTTTCATGGTATGCCGATTTTGATTTCGAATCCGATTATAAAAAATACGGTAACCTGTATACTTGGGAAGAAGCATTAGAAGTCTGTCCGGAAGGATGGCGACTGCCTACCGACGAAGATTGGCAGAATCTTGAAATCGCATTAGGTATGTCAACAAAAGAAGTCGGCGAGGAAGGATGGCGAGGAAATCACCAAGCAACCTTACTCCGTCAAGGAACAGAAGGTTTGGGTATGGCATTACAAATCTGCGGGTGTGCCTGCTTAACAGGTCCCTATTCCCCGTCTTTATATCTAAATAGCGTGGAAGAATCCGGATATTACTGGACGGCAACCGAAAAGAAAAACAACGGCCTGGAAGAAACAACCGTTTATTTCCGCAAATTATTTTATTCTTATTCTACCGTTTACCGGGGAACGACACCTTTGGATAAACTCATGCGAATTCGCTGCGTACGGGACGCACAAAATAATTGAAAATAGAAAATGGAGAATGACAAAAAAGGGATTTCTCCATTTTCAAAAAAAACGTCGTATTACAATTTAAATCACAAGTTATGAGATATTTATCACTATTTATATTACTCGCGACAATCGTAGCCTGTAACTATAAGCCGATGGATCATTTCGTGATTCGCGGAACGATTCCGGGAGCCATGGATAGCACGGAAATTATTTTAGCCCCTAACGGGAGATATAATAACAGAATTGCCACGGGATATGTTATTAACGGGAAATTTGAACTCCAAGGGAAGGCCCATGAACCCGTATATTGTCGTTTGAGCATGAACAATCAGGATATCATCGACCGGAAAGGGTTACGAAACGAGAATCTGACGAAATATGCGGAAATCGACTTTTTCGTGGAAAACGGGGAACTAACATTTCAAACTCCTCACATCGACAGCTTACCGGAATCTTTCTGGCGCTATGACATCCGTAAAGAAAAGAACTACATGCTGAAAGGTTCCACCACACAAGACATTTTTTCCCGGTATCAGCAACAAACCATTCCCCTGCGCCACAATATCCGGACACTTGACCGGGCTTACATGGAGAACTCACGTATAGAAGATTTTAAGACGTTACAGGAACAACAAATAAAATTGGAAAACTTAACCAAGGAATTCATTAAAAACAACCGGAATCTAGCCGTAAACCTTCACCTCGCGGAACAACTGAAAAAAGAGCCGTTTACTTACGACCAAACCTATTTGGATGAATTGGCAGAGCTATTCGTCTCTTATCAGGACACCTGTGCCGCGCTGAAACAATTCCGTCAAGACCTGCAAAAAGCCAAAGTATTCGTGCAAGGTAAAGCGTTACAAGAAGGAGAAATAATTACTCCGGACGGGAAAAAGGAATCGCTTCTTTCCCAACTGAAAAAAGACCGCTACACGGTAATCGATTTCTGGGCATCTTGGTGTGGGCCATGTCGTGCCAGCTTTCCCCACTTGCGGGAAATGTACAAAACATACGGGGAAAAAGTGACCTTTATCAGCCTGTCGGTAGATAAAAATGAAAAGGACTGGCAAAAGGCCCTTGGGGAAGAGAAATTACCCTGGAATCAATACCTCGCTACCCCGGAACTAAGTAAAAATACCCGTGATGCCTATAATTTAACAAGTATTCCTACTTTCTTGGTCATTGACCCGGAAGGCAAAATCATATTCTCAGGACACAACAGCGGGGAACTTGAAACAACACTGGAAACAAAATGTAACATCTAAAACAAGTATCAGAATGAAAACAATATACCTATTTATTACCTGCATTTTAGTGCAATATGTAGCGTTCGCACAAGATGGTGTCAATTTTCGGGACCTAACATTTAACGAGGCATTAGCACAAGCCAAAGCCGAGAAAAAGATGGTATTCATGGACTGCTACACCTCTTGGTGCGGGCCATGCAAAAACATGACCAACAACGTGTTCCCACAAAAAGCAGCCGGCGACTACTTCAATTCCCGTTTTGTCTGCGTGAAATATGACATGGAAAAAGGAGAAGGCAAAGAGTTGGCCAACAAATTCGAGGTACACGCTTACCCGACTTTCATCATCTTCCGACCTGACGGAACCATACAGCACAGAGTAGTTGGTGGTGATGAGCTGGAAACTTTCATTCAACGGGTAGAGAGAGGACTAAATGAAAAAACATCCCTCCCCTACCTGAGCGACCGGTATGAAAAAGGCAAAATGAACAAACAGGAATTAATGACCTACAAGGAAATCTTGTCCGAAGCCGGAGAGGATGAAAAAGCCGGAAAAGTATATAACAAACTACTCTCCCGCCTGACAGACAAAGACAAGGTAAAAAAAGAATTCTGGCCGATCTATGAAGATGAAAGTTGCCAAATCGGTTCCCCGGTATTCGACTTCCTGTTGGCAAATCTATCCTCCATCCGGGAAAACGTGGGAACGGAAAAAGTCGACAATTACCTATTCCGTAAATACAGCAAGATACTGGAGGATTATATCCTTGGTTATCAAAAAAAAGATGCTGTCCCGGTAAGCCTGTTAAAACAACAAATCCCGGGACTAAACATCAAACAACAGCAATCATTAAACACGATGTTACCTCTCGCCGAGATGGTATCGGACCGCAATGTTAAAACACTGGCCTCCGTTATCGAATCAAAGATACCAACAGCCGGCACACAAGAACTAAAAATGTACATTTTCGCTTACAGGGCAATACGCTGGCAAACAAAAGACGCTGATGCTCAACCCCAATTTCAGGAAACAGGCCGTAAATTAACCGACTTAGTTATCGCCTCCATGGAAAACAGGCAAGCCTCTCTCACAGCGAGTGATTTACAGGAATACCCGATTATCTTGATGTCCCTGCAAGACACCATGAGTAAGGACAACTATTCCCGTCTAGCCGCCATCGGGGAAAAAGTCATCCCGAATTTACCCGACAGTCAGGAAAAGAAGTACATCCAGAGTACATTCGACAAATACCGGAAACTCTCTCTCAAAAAACCTTAACACGAAACGTAAAGCCAGATAAAACATTTCTAATAATAAGTTGATTATTGATTACTATTTCTAGTTTGAATGACCGGGGTACAGGAACTTATCATTGTACTCCGGTTTCTATATACACCTTCCCCGCGGCCGCACGAATAATTTTTCCCAATTTCATTCATCATTATCAAAAATTAATAACTTTGTAGATTCTTGAAAGTGTTTACGTGTTTATGTATATTTTAACGAAAAGATGATGGAACAAAAGAAAAATTCTTACAGTATGGGGATTATCATTATCGGTATCCTCTTCTTTATCTTCGGGTTCGTCACGTGGTTGAACGCCACCTTGATCCCTTATCTTAAAATCGCCTGCGAGCTGCAACATGAGTGGCAGGGGTACCTGGTGACCTTCGCATTCTACATTGCCTACTTTGTCATGGCACTGCCCTCATCCTGGGTACTGCGGAAAACAGGATACAAGAACGGTATGATGCTTGGCCTTCTCGTAATGGCCGTCGGTGCATTACTGTTCATCCCGGCCGCCATGACTCGCACCTACGGGTTATTCCTGCTTGGATTATTCATCATGGGTACGGGACTATCCGTACTTCAGACAGCTTCTAACCCTTACGTAATCGAGCTTGGCCCCGCCGAGAGTGCCGCCCAGCGCGTGAGCATCATGGGTATCTGTAACAAGGTGGCCGGAGCTATCAGCCCGCTGATCCTCGGATCAATCATGCTGAAAGACATCGACTTACTTGAGGCAAAATTACAAACAATGGATGCCATTCAAAAAGCCGCGGAACTCAACATCTTGGCCTCCAAATCCATCGTACCCTACGTCGTGATCATGGTATCGCTCGTTGTACTGGCACTATTCGTTCGTTTCTCCCCGCTTCCCCAAATCGAGGATCCGGAAGAAGAAGAAGGTAGCCTGCAACACAGCGGGAAATCAAGCATATTCAGTTTTCCCCACCTCTGGATCGGAATTGTGACCCTGTTCCTGTACGTGGGAGTTGAAGTGATTGCTATTGACACGATCATTGGTTATGCCCAATCCATGAAAATGGACATGGATACCGCCCGGATATTCCCGACTTACGGTATGATCGCCATGATTGTCGGTTACATCATCGGAATCATCGCCATTCCGAAATACATCAGTCAGGAAAAAGCCCTTGCTTGCTGTGCTGCCCTAGGAGTTATCCTCGGAATCTGTACCGTCATGTTGCCGGGAGAGATCTCCATCTGGTGCCTGACGCTGTTAAGTCTGGCAAACTCACTCATGTGGCCCGCCATCTTCCCGCTTGCCATCTTCGGGTTGGGACGTCACACGAAGACCGGATCGGCCCTGCTTATCATGGCTATCGCCGGAGGAGCCTTACTTCCAATGTTATACGGTTCGCTAACCGCTTCTATGGGACACCAAGGAGCCTACTGGATGATGTTGCCTTGCTACCTATTCATTTTGTACTTTGCGGTAGCCGGACACCGGGTTGGAATCAAACACCTTTATAAAAAATAGTTACAAATTTCAGGTTTGCAGGTTACAAGTTTATCACTAACCTGCAAACTTGTATTTTGTAACTTGCAACTTATTAACCTGTAACTCGCCGTAGGCGAATCAAGCTATGGACAAAACAAAAGCTGCCAAAAATCAAAAATTATTCGGGATTGCCGCCGTTGCATTCCTCTCGATCGGAATTGTACACGTGGGCTATAAAGCCTTAGAAATATCAGCCCATGAAGAATGGGGAATGCCGTGGTATTTCGCTATCTTTTCTCCGGGATTGGTTTACGTTTTCCCATTAATCGTGTGTATCGTTGCCTATTTCTTCTTCTCGAAAGAATTAAAGAAAAAAGACGAAGAATAATAAAGACCATTTAAAAATGGCCTTTATTATTTTACTCCAATATCACCGTCACGGCTCTTGCCCCATGCGCCCCGATGACTAGCGCCTGTTCAATATCGGCCGTCTTCGAGGGACCGGAAATGAAACAACCGTACCCAAAATCATCAAAAGCGGGTTGCTTGTATGCCTCATGCATATTATTCACCAGACGATTCCGGTCAAGTAGGATCACCAAGGCCTCGGAAATAAAAAAGAGAGCCTTGTAACGGGTACGTTGGTTAATCCATACCATCCCATTTTCCAGAATTCCGAAATCACCCCGGATCACCCCGACATCCGTACCGTTCAATTCCCGCGGATCATCCAACATATCGGGATTCACCGTAGCACATGTAACTTCCGGTAAATTCGATGCGATCGACCTGGCATCGGGGAACACATTCCGGATTACCTCGTTCACGTCCTGCCCTTTCTCCAACACCACGCAATTTCCTCCCACTGCCTTCATGATCTTCTCGAACTGTACCAGCGGATCAGAAAACGTCAACGGCTCGAACGTCATCTCCGGTCGTTCCACTTGATCCACCGCATGCTTTTTCAGCCTTGCTAAAATATCTTCTTTACTACCCATGTTCTAATTTTTAATTTTAAATTCCAGCCGCACAAAGCCGACACTTTTTGACTTTCAACTTTTAGTTTTTATCTTTTAACTTTTAACTTTCTAGTTCCAGCCGCACAAGGCCAACACTTTTTCAATCGTAAATCGTCATTCATAAATCGTAAATTAATCGGCTTTCAATCCCTTTTTCCACATCTCGTTAAACGTCTCCTTCGCAAACTCCGGAAGTTCCCGTCCGATACCCCACGCATCGAGAGAATTATACAACACGAATCGAGGCATACGCTCGGCAACACGTCCGGCAGCAATAGCATTATAGAACAAACCGGGATGATTCATGATAAACTTCATTCCCTTCACCATCAACTTCTTCGACGGATCAGCCAAATGCAAGGGCGCCAGATTCTGCCGCCACTTGTAAATCTGTTCAGCCAGATCGATCTTCACCGGACAAACATTCGAACAGGAATAACAAAGCGAACAGGCCGACACGTTCCCTGAATACTTCTCCGGCGACTTCAACATACCCAAGTTAATCCCCACGGGACCCGGTATAAAATACGAGTAAGAATATCCCCCCGTCCGACGATACACGGGACAAGTGTTAATACATGACCCGCAACGAATACACTTCAACATATTCACGTGTTCCGTACAGGCCAGAATATCACTTCGCCCGTTATCCACGATCACGATATGCATCTCCTGCCCTTCCACCGGTTTCTTGTAATGGGAGGTATACGTCGTTGAAGGCTGTCCCGTGGCAGAGCGGGCCAACAAGCGCACGTACAGGGCCAGAGCGTCATAATCCGGCACTACTTTCTCAAGCCCCATGATCGCGATATGTACTTTTGGAAAAGAAGTTCCCATATCAGCATTTCCCTCGTTCGTACAGACCACAAAAGCCCCTGACGAGGCCACGGCAAAATTAACACCCGTCATGGCAATATCCGCGTGCAGGAACTTCTCCCGCAAGGCAGCCCGAGCCGCGTGAGTCAGGTAAGTCGGATCGCTATTCCCCGGTTCCGTGTGCAACTCTTTCTCAAACACCTTCCCCACCTCTTCCCGTTTCACGTGAATGGCAGGCAACACAATATGACTTGGCGGTGTACCCATGAACTGCATGATCCGTTCACCCAAATCCGACTCCACGGCATCAATTCCCCTAGCCTCCAGATAAGGACTCAACCCGCACTCTTCCGACAGCATCGACTTACTCTTCACGAGATTCTTTCCCCCATGTTTCTGGATAATCTCGTAAACAATCCGGTTATGTTCCTCGGCATTTTTCGCCCAGTGAACATGAATCCCGTTTGCCGTGGCGTTCTTCTCGAACATTTCAAGATAATAGGGTAAATTGGCAATCGTGTGTCGTTTCATATTACTTGCCATCTCCCGCAACGCCTCCCATTCGGGAACATCATGGGCCATCCGGTCTCGTTTCTCCCGCACGAAAAACAGCGCTTGATCATGCCATGCTGTTCTTTCCCGGTCAGCTATAAATTTCTTGGCAGCTTTAGCGTGTGAACTCATATTTATTTGATTTACGTTATTTTCAAAATTAGTTCATAAAGTTTATAACCCTTGACTTAATATCTCCACCACGTGTATTGTCTTTATCGGCAATTTCTCCCGGCGAATAATCCCTTCCATGTGCATCAGGCAAGAACTATCCGCTCCCGTGATGTATTCCGCCCCGGTTGACATATGATCATGCACCTTATCCTGTCCCATGCACACGGACGTCGCCGGTTCCTCCACCGAGAACATTCCCCCGAAACCGCAACACTCGTCCACCCGCTTAGGCTCGAACACTTCCACGTCCTTCACCAGCGACAACAAATCCCGCAACTTGGAATAACGGGGAATCATCAACTCGCTCGGGGAAGAAAGATGCAACAACCTCTCCCCGTGGCAACTATTATGAATACTTACCTTGTGTGGGAAAGAGGCATTCAGCTTATCTACCTTCACCACATCATGCAGGAATTCGCAAATCTCGTAAATACGACTACTGATACAAGCATGTTCCTCCCGGTTCAACAACCGCGGGTAATGCTCCTTCACGAAAACCACGCAACTGGCCGATGGTCCCACCACGTAATCATACTTCTCGAACAATCCCTCCATCCGCTTGGCCAGCTCGGTCGAATCCTTCTCGAATCCACCATTCGCCATTGGTTGCCCGCAGCAAGTCTGATCCAGCGGGTAATCGACATCCAATCCCAGCGAGGTCAGCAACTTGTATGAGGCCACCCCCACACTCGGGTAAATCGCGTTAATATAACAGGGAATAAATAATCCTATTTTCATACTATATTAATTAGTTACAAGTTACAGCTTATAAAATTACAAGTTTCTATCCAAAAAATCAATCAGAAATACATCTCATCAGGCAAAAACATAAACCACCACCCCGGTAATCACCACGTAAACCAGAGCGTATGGCAAGGCAGCTTTTAGAATACTCCCCTCTTTTCCCTGCTCGTCACAAGCGGACGTGGCTATCGCTATACTTTGCGGTGAGATAATCTTACCTCCTGTCGCTCCCGCCGTGTTCGCTGCCGACAGCCAGTTCGGGTCCACCCCGATATGTCCGGCCACCCCTGCCTGCAACTTACCGAACAAGATGTTCGCCGAAGTGTCGCTTCCCGTCAGGAATGTACCCAAGGCCCCGATCGTGGGTGCGAACAGCGGGTACAAGGCACCCGTGGCTGCCGATAAGGCCACCGCCAACTGGTTGATCATCCCCGAAGTCTCCATGATCGACGAAAAACCGACCAGGCAAATTACCGTCACTATCGTCTTCCGCAACTGCACCACAGACCTCCACAACAACACCAGCAAATCCTTTACCCGGCCTCCTTGTATCAATCCACCCGCGAACGAACCGATAAACAACAACACCCCGCCCTGCGTGAGCCACTGAATCGTGTACTTCCGTTCCTCCCCGCCAATCATGAAACTCATCGTGGAACTACAAACCCCCGACAGCATTTCCCGCACCGCCGGAAACAAGGGACTCGTGAACAGGATCAATACCATGATCAACACGTACACCGCCCAGGCTCGGAACACTTCCCCTCCCGAATACGTCATCGGTATCAGTTTCTCCCCGCCTTTTCCCATCAACTTACCAATAACAACAATCACGATAATAGAAGCAATCGCCCCCACGATCGCGGGAGTCTCCGCCCCGATATAACGTGCTGCAAGATATTGTGTCGCAAGCGATACCCCACCTACCAGCAAACTCAACAACAGGTTTTTCGGCAATGCTTTCATTCTTGGGTCAGCCAGAAAAGTGATCACCAGAGGTACGAGCAACATCAACACCGACAACTGTAACACCACCGCCGTACTTAACGGGATCACGGGTAACCCCGTTTCCTGTGCCAGCACGATCACCGGAACTCCCACCGCCCCGAAAGCCGTCGGTACACTATTGGCAATCAAACTCACCAACGCTGAAAACACGGGCCGGAACCCGAGACTGATCAAAATTGCCGCCGGGATAGCTACCGCCGTCCCAAATCCCGCCATACCTTCCAACAACCCACCGAATCCCCACGTGATCAATAACACTTGTACACTCTTGTCCGTCGAAATTGAAGAAAACTGCTGTTTCAACACCTCGATCTTCTTCGTCTGTAACAGAACGTTATAACTGTATATCGCCATCAGAATAATAAACAGAATAGGCACCAACGCCTTCAACATCCCGTAAAGAAAAGAATTCACCGTGTCCGGAACCGGACTATGAAACGCTAAAATGGCCAAAAAAGCCGTGATCAACAAAGTAATAATACTACTCTTATCCCCCGCCACCTTGAATACCCCCATCAAAACGATTAACACCAGAATGGGAATTGAAGCAAAAAAAGTTTCCATACACCTTTCGTTTTAAACATTAAACTTCTTTTCATTCACCTCACCAGCCAAATACTCGACTCTCTGTTTCACGTAAAATTTAACGAAGAAATGAAAGATTTGTTACAGGATGGTTACGTTTTCATGTAAAAGTTTGTAAAGTTTATAAGATCCATGGACCTTATAAACTTTACAAACTTTACGAACCTTATGAATTAATCTCGATAAAAAACAGTATTTTCGCGTTACTATGAAGAAATTGGACATCAAAAGCATATTCACAAGGCCCCGGAAACTACTACTTCACCCCGAAACGGAATGGCAGGTGATCGGCCGGGAGAACATTGAGGGAATCGAACTTTTCAAGAATTTCCTCGTGCCTTTATCCATGCTTTCTTCTGTATGTGCAATATTGTTACGTTTATTGTCAACCTCACCTCTCTACGCCATTGGAACCGGCATCATCCTGTTCATGGCCTCCGTCGTGGGGAGCTACATCGCCTACCGGGTGACCCGGGAATATCTTTCTAATAAAGTGGCTGAAGCCAACCGGATGGCCCTTCGCCTTGCCGTGTACAGCTCGGCCGTCTTCATCCCGTTCCACTGCCTTTCCAGTGGATTCTCGGAAGGATTTATATCCCAACTCATGGCAATATGTAGCCTGCTGTGCCTGCGTACCCTTTACGTCGGGTTGAACCAATTGACAGCCCTCGACGTACAATACCGCAAAAGCGCCATCGTCATCATCGGCTTACTCGTGATCGTGTCCCCGATCATCATCCAGCAATTGTTGATGATTATGTTCAGAATACCCACTATTTACGCTTAAACGTCAAAACCTATGCAAAACGACATTAATATAAAAAATAGAAGAGCATCCTTCGACTACGAGTTCTTGGAAGAATACACCGCCGGTATCATGCTCACCGGTACCGAAATCAAATCCATCCGGGCCGGGAAAGCCGGGTTGGTGGATTCCTACTGTTACTTCCACAACGGCGAACTGTGGATTAAGGGTATGTACGTTGCCGAGTACAAACTAGGTACCTACTACAACCACATCGAACGCCGCGAACGTAAACTTTTACTACAAAAGAAAGAACTTGTCAAGCTCGAACGCAAGACCAAGGAATCGGGACTTACCATTGTCCCCGTCCGTCTCTTTCTTAACGAAAAAGGCTTTGCCAAACTTCGCATCGCCCTCGCCCGGGGAAAGAAAGAGTACGACAAGCGGGAAACCCTCAAACAAAAAGACGCCAAACGGGAAATGGACCGCTACATGAAAAAATAAAACCTACAAACATGCAAAAATACATTCTTATTTACCTTCTGTTCCTACTTGTCACTTCCTGCGAGAAGGACAAGTTCGAGGGAATAGAATTATCAACAGGCAACGAAATACAGGTAAGCAGCGAGCAACAAACCATCCGCATTGCTCTTCGGAGTGGTTCAGACTGGTCATTTGCCAGCCCAACCTCTTGGTGCCGGGCAAGCAAAATCAGTACGCCGCAAGGAGATACACTTGTGATCAACACGCAAGTCAACACGACCACAACCGAACGTACGGGGACCGTCACGATCTCCAACTCAGACCAACAAAAAATCCTTACCGTGACCCAAAAGGGAGAAATCTACTTCGAACTTCCGGTCATTTTCCACGTGTACTCGGACGGTTCCGCAAATGATGCAAAAGTCACCGCCGCCTACATTCAGGAATGTATGGATTACGTGAATAACTTCTACCGGGGCAACAACGGGAAAAGCGAGAATCTCAACCTGCAATTCACCCTTGCCACCACCACGCCTGAAGGAACTCCCTTGGTTGAACCCGGAATAAATACCGTTCAAAGTTCATCCACCTCGTTCAATGTCGATAATTATTTAAGATACAACACATACAACGGCACACAAATAACATGGGACCCCAACAAGTATATCAACGTTATCATCTGCTCCTTTACCGAAGAAAACGTGACGGGAATCGCCATGACCCCGTACACCCCGCAAGGCAAATCCCTGCCGGGTTTAAGAAGAAATGATACATATTATACCAGTCTTCCCACCAACTCCGTACAAGCCGTGATGATAAACAAGTTATTTGTAGATAAAGCAGAGACCGGGGCTTACGGCCCACAACCGGTATGGCCCACCACACTCGCCCATGAACTGGGGCATTATCTCGGGTTATTCCATGTATTTTCCGGTGGAGACAACGGGCAAACAACCGATTACTGTGAAGATACTCCCGATTATGATCGCCCGGCTTACGACACTTGGTTAGCGAGTGTATCCCGACTAACTTTTGCCCAAGCAGCACAGCGCCAAGATCGCAATGGAACCACCTTCACGTCATATAACATAATGGACTATTATTATGGCTATCGTGATCGTATTACCCCCGACCAACGAACCCGCATCAGACACGTACTTGATTACAGTCCCCTCATTCCGGGACCGAAAATTGCGGTAGAAAACACGAGTCGTGCTGAAATCATTATCGAGGAACCACTCATACTCAAGTAACCCATCATGAAGCGACGACCTTATCTAAGCCTTCCTTACACAGGAGGGAATACCATTTGGTAATCAGCTCTCCCCCGGTGTAAGGGGGAGCTGGAGGGGGTAGCTGGTTAATACAAACAAGACTCTTAAGTCAGCCTCTTGTTTTCAAACTCACGAGACTATTCCCTACTTTTCCCCCTGTGGCAATAAAAGATACCGCCTATCCTTACCGGTCAACTCCTTTTGTTCCTCGGTCAACTCCAAGAAATTATTTCCCAACCACAACCGTTTTAATGCGGGTAAATGAAACAAGAAATCCGGAACCTTTCCCGTCAACTCGTTATTCTGCACAAGGACATCTTCCAACCGTTTCATTCCCGCCCATTCATCTGGGATTTCCCCACTAAACTTATTCGCAAAGAGAGCCATTTTTTTTAGTTTTCTCAATTCTCCCCATTCTGCGGGTAACGTCCCTGTCAACTTATTCACCCCAACATCCAACATCTCCAACTCAGAAAGCCACCCCAACTCGGCAGGTAGTTCCCCTTCCAACATATTCCTACCAAGATAGAGGATGTTCAAACTTCGCATATTCCCAATTTCAGCTGGAATCGTTCCGGTCAAGTTATTTCCTAGGAGAGCCAGAACTGTCAATTTATCCAAGTAACCGATCCCGGCAGGAATCTCACCGCTCAACTTATTCATTGACAAATCCATCCTTTCCAACAAGGTTAACTCCCCGATCCCGGCAGGAATCTCGCCCGATAACTTGTTATTCCCCAACAACAAAAGTCGTAAATTCCGCAAATTCCCGATACTCGCGGGTAAAACACCTCCGGTGAAAGCATTCGAAGCGTTCAATTCCTCCAACGACTCTATATTCCCGATTTCCTCCGGGAGCGAGGAAAACTCGTTATTCGGCATAGCCAATATTCTCAACCGTCTCAAATTACCGATCTCGGGAGGCAAGGCCCCGTTAAAATGATTATTTGTCAGGTACAACCTCTCTAAACCTTCCATCTCTCCCAGTTCCGGCGGTAACACCCCACTCATCCGGTTCCCGAACACGTCCAAGGTCTTCAACCGTTTCATCCTACCGATCGAGGCCGGCAGTGTCCCCGTGATCTCGTTATTCGCCAAGTATAACTCCACCAGCGACTCCCAATCACCAATTTCGTCCGGTAAGTTACCAGCAAGACGGTTATTCTGCAAGTTCAAGAAATTCAAACTCCGCACACGTGTCATCTCGGCGGGCAACTTTCCGGTGAACGTGTTATTGTTCAAGAACAACCTAACCAAATTCTCCAACTGCCCCAATTCCTTGGGTAGCTCGCCCGACAAACGGTTCTCTCCCAAACTCAATTCAGTCAAGTTTCTCAACTTACCAATCGACGGGGGAATACTCCCGCTAAACTGATTCTTCCATAAATACAAATGTTTTAGTTCTTCCCAATTCCCGATTTCCGCGGGGATCGTCCCCGAGAAATTATTAAAACTCAAGTTCAAGTATTCCAGCTTGACCAACTTCGTTAACGCCACTGGGAATGGTCCGGACAAACGATTCGTTTTCATGTAGAAATTTCTCAAGTTTATCAGATTCCCCAACGTCTCTGGCAACTCCCCGGAAAACTCGTTCTCCGAGAGCAATAACGACCGCAAGTGAATCAATCGCCCTATCTCTTCCGGAAGAGGCCCCGAAAACCTGTTCGATGTCAAGTCCAGTAAAGTCAATCCCGTCATTTTCCCGATTTCAGCGGGTAAAGGTCCGGAAAACCTGTTATTTTGCAAATTCAAGTAATTCAATCGCACCAACTCACAAAGTTCCGGCGGCAACGGCCCGCTCAAACGATTATTACTCAAATCAAGGGATGTAAACGACACTGCCTCCTTGATTTCAGCGGGTAACGAACCTGAAAGGCCATTATCAGACAATTCCAGACGATACAATTTCGGCAAAGTGAATAACACGCCGGGGATCTCTCCCGTCAGTCGGTTAGTCGACAAAACCAACGCCCACAATTCCTTCAGATGCCCTAAAGTAGTGGGGATCGCCCCTCGCAATAAATTATTGTCCAGTGAAATATCTTGCAAAGTTTTTACGCTCCCCAACGAGGCGGGAATCTCTCCGTCTATCCGGTTTTGTCCCAATGATAAAATTCTCAACTTTTTCAGCCGGCTCCAGTCAGCAGGCAACTCACCCCGTAGGCGATTACCGAACATATTTATCTCTTCCAAGTTTTCCAGAAACATAAGCTCGTCCGGAATTTTTCCTGTCAGCAAATTCGAAGGAATATCCACACACTCTAACAACGAGAGGTTCCCAATGGCAGCCGGAATGTCCCCCGTCAATCTATTCGTACCCATCCGAAGGTATTTCAATTGCTTAAGCCCTCCGATTTCCTCCGGGATCTTCCCCGACAACTGGTTACGAGAAAGATCCAGCGTCACCAGATTTTCCAGTTTACCAATCCCGACAGGTATTTCTCCCGTCAAACGATTGCCGTTCAGTGACAACTGCCTCAACGCTGTACACTCTCCAATATCCGTTGGCATACTCCCTGTGATCTCGTTATTACACAAGTTAAGCACCTCTAATGTCTTCAGCCTGAAAATAGCTCCCGGCAGAACTCCCTTCAAACCGTTTGCTCCCAGATATATACTCAATTTCCCGTTATCATAGTTCCGCTTCACCCCGTACCACTCCTCAACAGGCCGGTCACTCAGCCAATTCTCCTTCGCCCGCCAATCTTCCCCTCCCAGAACCCAGTACAATTCTTTCAAAGCGGCTCGTTCCGCGGCTACTTGCTGCTCTTTCAGCAACAAATCCACCGCTTGTTCCCGAACGATCTTCTTTTCCTTCCCTTTTTGCCTCTCTTTACGCATTTGTGCAACTAACGGGTCATTCCCGTAACAAATGGAAAATACAAATAATAGAATAAATGACACAACTTGTTTCATAGCCGATCTTTTTAATATCCGCTACTAATTTAAACATTTACAAACAAATTGCAATAACTTTGAACGGGAAAGTAAAAACTTGGTAATTTTAAATTTTAGATTTTAGCCGCACAAGGCCGACGCTTCTTGATTTTCAACTTTTAGTTTTTATCTTTTAACTTTCCAACTACCCCCACCAACTCCCCCTTACACAGGGGGAGAGACAGGCGCAAGAAGGAGATGGCACGAAGTGACAATGCAGCGAGTTCTCCCCCTTTCCAAGGGGGAGCTAGAGGGGGTTCAATCTAAAATTAATAAGATCTTTCATTCCTCCCTTCTACCCAGTTGATATAAGCGGTGTTGACCACCTTATTACCACCGGGAGTGGGATAATTTCCGGTAAAATACCAATCACCCGTGTCATTCGGGCAAGCCACGTGCAAATCTTCGACAGACTGGAAAACCACTTTTACCTCGGCATTCAGATGCTCGTCACGCACCATCTCGGCAATCTTGTCGGAAATCTCTTCCTCGGTAAAAGGTGCGTAAATCTCTTTCACGTGGTTCACCACCTGCTCTTTGGGCAGTCCTTGTTGTGCTTTACACTTCCGGTACACCTCGTCAATCAATCCCTCCATGCCTCGTTCCTTCAACAACTCGATGGCCGCATTGAACGCTATAAACTCGTTCATCCGGGTCATGTCGATCCCGTAACAATCGGGGTAACGAATCTGCGGGGCGGAAGACACCACCACGATACGTTTCGGGCCAAGACGATCGAGAATACGCAGAATACTCTTTTTCAAAGTAGTTCCCCGCACGATCGAGTCATCAATCACCACGAGGTTATCCGTGGGCTGCACTGCCCCGTAGGTCACGTCGTACACGTGTCCCACCAGCCCGTCACGTCCGGAATCCGAGGTAATAAACGTGCGCAGCTTGGCATCCTTGATCACTATTTTCTCGATACGGGGTTCGCGGCAAATGATCTCGTCGAGCGTTTCCTCGCTCCACGTTGCCTTTCCCTCCCGGATCAAACGTTTTTTCTCCTCCACCATGTACTGCTGGATTCCTTTCACCATCCCGTAGAAGGAAGTTTCCGCCGTGTTAGGGATAAAGGAAAACACCGTGTTGTCGAGATCGCCATCCACGGCCTTTACTAAACGAGGCGTCAATAACTCGCCCAATTTTTTCCGTTCCCGGTATATATTCCTGTCATTCCCGCGGGAGAAGTAGATACGCTCGAACGAACAACTGGCACGTTGTCGTGGTTCACGCACGAGTTCCTCGGTCACGGTTCCATCTTTCTTGATCAACAGGGCGTATCCCGGACGGATCTCGGAAATTTCCATGTTCATGCCTTGGAAAGCGGTCTGGATCACGGATGCCTCGGATGCCACCACGACCACCTCGTCATCTTTGTAGTAATAAGCCGGACGTATCCCCCACGGGTCACGCATCACGAAAGCATCGCCATGCCCGACCACTCCTGCTACGGCATATCCCCCGTCCCAATCCTCGCTACTCCGGGAAAGGACCTTGGGTAAATCAACCGTACGTTCAATCAACGGGGTAATCTCCTGTTTCGAAAATCCCTTTTCTTTGTAGAAACGGTACAAATCCTGAATCTCGCTATCCAGAAAATAGCCTACCTTCTCAAGCAGAGTCACCGTATCGGAATAATTTCGCGGGTACTGTCCCGCCCGAATCAAACTCTCGAACAGCTCGTCCACGTTCGTCAGGTTAAAGTTCGCCGCCAGCGCTAAATTGTGCGCCCGCCAGTTACTTGCCCGTTTCAGTGGGTGAACGTAATCTATATTATTCTTTCCGAAAGTCGCGTAACGTAAATGCCCCAAGTAAACCTCGGAAACAAATGGAAGGTTCTGCTTTGCCCAAACAGCATTCTTCTCCCGGAGAATCTCCGGTGTAAACGGTTCGTGAATCCGGTCGAACACATCCTGTATCGGGTTCGCGTCACAGGAACGTACGCGGTCCATATACTTGTACCCCGGTTCCATGTCGAGTTTCAACCCCACGACTCCCGCGCCGTCTTGGCCGCGGTTACGCTGTTTCTCCATTAATATGTACAACCTGTTTAGCCCGTAAAGGTAAGAACCGTATTTCTTCTGATAATAATCCAATGGTTTCAGCAATCGAATCAATGCGAAACCACACTCGTGATGAATGGTGTCACTCATATTTTTTCCCTAATTTCATATATTACCCCCGAGATATTCTCCTTTCCCGGAGAGATTACAAAAGTAAGAAAAAAATATGGTTTATAAACCTTATGGCCCCGAATGTTAATCTCACGATTAACATTCTTTACCACACATTTTTCAACCAAAATTCAAAATTAGGTTATCTTTGCGAACCTTAAGTAAAAAGAATGATGTTGAACGTGCTGAAGAATAGTATATTGATCGTGTTATTCGTGTTGGTAAGTTCCAGCGGGATATTAGCAAAAGGACAAAATCTGTCCTTCAAAGAAACCTGTTTAGAACGTAAATTCTGCCGGAACGAAATCTGTGAAGTCTCCACGGTTCCCCTATTACTCTTTCTTCACGAAAGTTGCGAACTCACACTGGGTTACTCCCATGTTGTCCCGGACTCCAAATCACAATTGGTTCCCTCTTTCCTGCAAAGGAATAGCAAGAACAACACTGCGGTAGCACACTCCAAACGCAACTTGTATTTTCACCCGTATTCGACTCTCGGGAAGACCAAATACTACGTCTTTGCCCTGCGAGAAATCATTGTTTAGCCGAGATCAAACAAGTTACAGGTTGGTCGATAGCCCAGCAAATTGCAGTTACAAGTTTGCAACTTGCCGTATTTTTCCCCTGTAACTAAACTTGTCACCTGAAACTTGAAAACCTGAAACTTTTTATAATTATGAATCTTACTTTATTCGTGGTTGTGTTGATTACAGCCATTTTGCTGGTGGTTATCGCTATGAGCATTGCTCGGGCCATTTCTCCCCGTACCTTCAACAAACAGAAGGGGGAAGCCTATGAATGTGGCGTGCCTACGCGAGGAAAATCATGGATGCAGTTCAAGGTAGGATACTACCTGTTCGCCATCTTGTTTTTGATGTTCGACGTGGAAACCGTGTTTCTCTATCCTTGGGCGGTCACCGTTCAGGATGCCGGAATTAACGGTTTACTGAATGTATTATTTTTCATGCTGATCCTTATTCTCGGATTGGCTTACGCGTGGAAGAAAGGAGCATTGGAATGGAAGTAAAAATTAAATCCATGAAATATGAAGAGTTCAATGATAACGAATATCTTGAACAACTTCGGGCATCCGGCACCAATGTTATCGTGGGATGCCTTGACGATGTTATCAACTGGGGACGCTCGAATTCCCTCTGGCCGCTTACCTTCGCGACAAGCTGTTGTGGTATTGAATTCATGGCAGTGGGAGCGGCACGTTACGATTTCTCCCGATTCGGGTTCGAGGTAACACGAGCCAGCCCGCGCCAAGCCGACTTTATCATGGTGGCGGGAACCATCGTACACAAGATGGCCCCCGTGCTGAAACGTCTCTATGACCAGATGGCCGAACCCAAATACGTGATTGCCGTGGGGGGATGTGCCATTTCCGGTGGACCGTTCAAAAACTCTTACCACGTGGTGAAGGGGGTTGACTCCATCATCCCCGTTGACGTTTACATCCCCGGATGTCCCCCGCGACCGGAGGCCCTCCTCTACGGGATGATCCAACTGCAACGTAAGGTAAAAGTGGAACGTTTCCTCGGTGGCAAAAACCACAAGGAAAAAGAGAACAAAGAATAATGTAGAATTTAGAATGAAAAAGATTCCGTGATTGCCGATTCGATGATTGGGTGATTAAAATCACTTAATCATTAAATCATTAAATCACTTAATCAATAGGATCTAAAATCATTAAATCTAAAATTAGTACATGTTAGTAGATAAAATAAAAAATATTGTCCCCGAGGCAGAGATCGACGAGAGCGGTATCCTTACCGTGACGGTAGAGCCCGCCAAGTACAGGGAACTGGCTCTCCGGCTAAAAGGGGACCAGGATCTCTCTTTCGACTTCATGATCTGCATGACGGGAATGGACTGGGGCGACACGTTAGGCGTGATCAGCCTGTTACAATCCACGGCTCACGAGCATAAATTATTTTTAAAGACGTTCACCGCCAACCGGGAAAACCCGGAACTGCCCACAGTTTCGGACATCTGGGCCACGGCCAACCTGAACGAACGTGAAGTGTACGACTTTCTCGGTATACGGTTTATCAACCATCCTGATATGCGACGTCTGTTCCTGCGGAACGACTGGGTCGGCTATCCGTTACGTAAAGACTACAATGCAGACCCCGAAATAAACCCGGTACCTCTGGAAAGCGAAGAAACGCTGGATGCAACCCCCACGTTCGAGGCTAATTCCCACGACGGGGAAGTCAGCGAGAAAGAGAACATCTTGTTTGAAGAAGACGAGTACGTGGTGAACATCGGGCCACAACACCCCGCCACTCATGGTGTACTCCGTTTCCGGGTATCACTGGAAGGAGAGATCGTGAAAAAGGTGGATGTCAACTGCGGGTACATCCATCGAGGCATCGAGAAATTGTGTGAAAGCCTCACCTACCCGCAAACGCTGGCTTTGACAGACCGTTTGGATTACCTTGCCGCGCACCAGAACCGCCACGCGCTTTGTATGTGCATCGAGGAAGCCATGGGCCTGGAAATCCCGGAACGGGTGAAATACATCCGCACCATCATGGACGAGCTAAACCGTCTTTCCTCTCACCTCTTGTTCTGGTCATGCCTCTGCATGGATATGGGAGCGCTGACCGCTTTCTTCTACGGTTTCCGTGACCGGGAGAAGGTGTTGGACATCATGGAAGAAACCACGGGAGGACGACTGATTCAGAACTACAACGTGATCGGTGGCGTGATGGCAGACATCCACCCGAACCTGATCAACCGGATCAAAGAGTTCATCAAATACCTCCCCCCGATGATCAAGGAATATCACGACGTGTTCACGGGCAACGTGATCGCCCAACAACGTCTGAAAGGCGTCGGCGTTCTCAAGAAAGAGGACGCCATCAGTTACGGGGCATCCGGCCCGACGGGACGCGCCTGCGGGTGGTCATGTGACGTGCGTAAACACACGCCGTACGGGGTATATGACAAGGTGGATTTCAAGGAAATCCTCTACCCGGAAGGAGACTCGTTTGCCCGTTACATGGTGCGCATGGAAGAGATTCTCGAATCATTACATATACTGGAACAACTAGTAGATAACATCCCCGCGGGAGACTACGCCGTAAAGACCAAACCGCTGATCAAATTGCCGGAAGGTCACTATTTCAAGAGCGTGGAAGCCAGCCGGGGTGAGTTCGGTGTTTACCTCGAAAGCCGGGGAGACAAATACCCTTACCGGGTAAAATTCCGTTCCCCGTGCCTGCCACTGGTATCCATCGTCGACCTGATCACGAAAGGCGGTAAAATCGCCGACCTGATCGCTATCGGCGGTACGCTGGACTACGTTGTTCCGGACATTGACAGATAACTTGGAAGATAAAAGTTAAAAGATAAAAACTAAAAGTTGAAAGTAGGAAATTAGGAAGCGTCGGCCTTGTGCGGCTGGAATCTAAAATCTAAAATCATTAAATCTAAAATTAGTATATGTTTGATTTCTCAACTATAACACAATGGGTAGATGAACTCTTGAGGAGTTTTCTCCCGCACGCTGCTGCCACGCTGGTTGAGTTTATCCTAATTGGGCTTTGCCTGCTCGTGGGATACGCCGTGATCGCCCTCGTGCTGATCTACGTGGAACGTAAAGTGTGTGCCTTTTTCCAGTGTCGTATCGGACCGAACCGGGTGGGGCCTTACGGGACCATACAGAGTGTGGCCGATATGATCAAAATGTTAACCAAGGAGATCATCGACATCAATCACGTCGACCGATTCCTGTTCAACCTTGCCCCTTTCGTCGTGATTATCGCGTCGGTACTGGCTTTTGGTTGTATTCCCTTCGCGAAAGGACTACACGTGATCGACTTCAACGTGGGAATCTTCTTCCTGATCGCCGTGTCGTCCATCGGTATCGTGGGAATCCTGCTTGCCGGGTGGGCCAGTAATAATAAATACTCGTTGATCGGTGCCATGCGAAGTGGCGCGCAGATGATCAGTTACGAGTTATCCATCGGGTTATCCATCCTTACCGTGGTGGTATTCACCGGAAGTATGCAGCTCTCCACGATCGTGGAAGGACAGGCAGACGGGTGGTTGCTATTCAAAGGACATATCCCGGCCTGTATCGCGTTTATCGTTTACATCATCGCCGGGACAGCCGAGACGAACCGGGGTCCCTTCGACTTGCCGGAGGCCGACTCGGAGTTGACCGCGGGGTACCACACGGAGTATTCCGGTATGCACTTCGGGTTCTTCTACCTCGCCGAATACTTGAACATGTTCGTGGTTGCATCCGTGGCCAGCACCCTGTTCTTAGGCGGTTGGATGCCGTTACACGTTCCCGGCTGGGAAAGTTTCAACCAAATCATGGATTACATTCCTTCCATCTTCTGGTTTTTCGGGAAAACAGCCGTGGTTATATTCATCATCATGTGGTTTAAATGGACCTTCCCGCGGTTGCGTATCGACCAGTTACTCCGCTTGGAATGGCGCTACCTGTTGCCGATTAACCTGATCAACCTTTTCCTGATGGTGATCATTGTCGTATTTAAACTACATTTTTAAAGACGAAGTTATGAAGAGTATTATAAGATATATTACCTCGTTTTTCAAGGGTCTTTTCTCTTTGCTGACCGGGATGAAAGTCACGCTACGGGAATTTTTCACCAAGAAAACGACGGAGCAATACCCGGAAAACCGGGCCACGTTGAAAATGTTTGACCGTTTCCGGGGGGAACTGGTGATGCCTCACGACGAGAACAATCACCACAAATGTATCGCTTGCGGCATCTGCGAGATGAACTGCCCGAACGGGACCATCAAGATCACGTCCGAATTTGTCACGGATGAAACCGGCAAGAAGAAAAAGGTGTTGATAAAATACCGGTACGATTTAGGTAGCTGTATGTTCTGCCAACTCTGCGTAAAAATGTGCCCTCAACAAGCCATCGAGTTCAAACCCACGTTCGAACACGCTGTCTACACGCGCAGTAAACTGGTAAAGTACCTGCACGACGAGTCAATTGAAAATGGACAATTGAAAATTGAAAATGAAAAAGGCGAGAATCGTGCGGCCGGAATCTAAAATTTAAAATCTAAAATCTAAAATAAAGATATGAGTACAGCAGAATTACAAGAAACGGTCTTTTTCATCCTGGCAACGGTTATCGTTGTCTGCTCGATCCTGACCGTGACGACCAACCGAATCTTGAGATCGGCGACCTACCTGCTATTCGTGCTTTTTGCCACTGCCGGAATATATTTCCAGTTGGAATACTCATTCCTAGGGGCAGTGCAATTAACGATCTACGCCGGGGGTATCATTATCCTGTACGTGTTCTCGATATTGCTCACCACGGCAGACAAAAGCAAGGTGAGCAGGTTGAAGAACAGCAAGATGTTTGCCGGGCTAATCACGGCTCTCGCCGGGGCGGCAATATGTGTTTACATCACGTTAATGCACTCGTTCGGTCCCTCTCGCTTCGTGGGTGGGGAGATCAACCAAAAAGTCATCGGAACCGCCTTGATGGGCACGGAGAAATATCAGTACCTACTCCCCTTCGAGGTAATCAGTGTCCTGCTATTGACCTGCATCATCGGTGGAATCATGATAGCGAGAAAAAGATAAAGAAAAGTTTAAAATGTAGAGTTTAGAATGAAAAAGATTCCGTGATTGCCGATTCGATGATTGAGTGATTAAAATCACTTCATCGGAAATCACTAAATCACTTAATCGATAAAATCATAAATCTAAAATAAGTATATGGAACTACACATGGAATATTACTTGGTGATCAGCACGATCATGCTTTTCGCGGGAATTTACGGGTTCATCACCCGGAGGAACCTGCTCGCCGTGTTGATCTCAATCGAGTTGATCCTGAATTCAGTGGACATCAACTTTGCCGTGTTCAACCGTTATCTCTTCCCCGAACAGATGGAAGGCTTTTTCTTCACCCTGTTCGCCATCGGGGTTTCCGCTTGCGAAACAGCCGTTGCCATAGCCATCATCATCAATATATACCGGAACATCCGCAATATACAGGTGAAAAACTTGAACGAGCTGAAAGAAGAAGAGCAAAGGAATGGACAATTGAAAATTGAGAATTGAAAATGAAAAGTTTCCCGAAGACAGTGAGTATTTTAGCTCTCCCTCTGTTTATAGAGGGAGTACCCCGAAGGGGGGAGGGAGTTCTTGTAAATAAAGCGTTTACATGGCAACAAACTCCTCCGTCTGCTTCGCAGCCACCTCCTCTATGAACAGAGGATGAGCTAAAATACCATCTTGCTCTAAAAGATAAAAGTAAGAAATCAAAAAGCGTCCGCACCGTGCGGCTGGAATCTAAAATCTAAAATCTAAAATCAAGAAATCAATACATGGAATACACAGTTTTAATATTGATTCTACCATTGCTGACATTTCTAGCGCTAGGCTTGTTGGGTACGAAATTGAAACCCACCACGGCCGGGAGCATAGGAACGTTATCTTTGGCGATATGTGCCTTGCTAGCCTACATGACGGCATGGCAATATTTCTCGATACCCCGGGTAGAAGGCGTACGCCTCCCGGTCATCCCGTTCAACTTCGAATGGCTGCGTTTCACGCAATACCTGCATATTGATCTGGGTATCTTGCTAGACCCGATTTCCGTCATGATGCTGGTAGTAATCACGACCGTATCATTGATGGTACACGTTTACAGTTTGGGATACATGCACGGGGAAAAAGGTTTCCAGCGTTACTACGCCTTCCTTTCCCTTTTCAGTTTCTCGATGCTGGGTCTCGTGGTAGCCACGAACATCTTCCAGATGTACATTTTCTGGGAGCTGGTGGGTGTTTCTTCCTACCTGTTGATCGGTTTCTACTACACGAAACCGGAGGCTGTCGCCGCGTCCAAGAAAGCGTTTATCGTCACCCGGTTCGCCGACCTCGGTTTCCTGATCGGCATCCTGTTGCTCTCGTTCTACACGAAAACATTCTCTTTCGACCTGTTAACTTCAGGCGACTCGTCACTCTTTGCCGGGGCTGCCGGGACGACCTTCATGGGATGTTCCGTGATGAGCTGGGCCATGGCCTTGATTTTCATGGGAGGTGCCGGGAAGTCGGCCATGTTCCCGTTACATATCTGGTTACCGGACGCTATGGAAGGTCCTACCCCCGTGTCGGCACTGATCCACGCGGCCACGATGGTGGTTGCCGGGGTTTACCTCGTGGCTCGCTTGTTCCCCGTGTATTACTTCGAGGCCCCCGAGGTACTCGTGCTGATCGCGGTCGTGGGAGCGGTCACGTCCCTCTACGCGGCAGTAGTTGCCTGCGTGCAGACGGACATCAAGCGAGTGCTGGCCTTTTCCACGATCTCGCAGATCGGTTTTATGATGGTGGCGCTCGGTGTCTCCGGGATGGAAGGCCACGAAGGCTTGGGCTACATGGCATCCATGTTCCACCTGTTCACGCACGCCATGTTTAAAGCCTTGCTATTCCTCGGCGCGGGAGCCATTATCCATGCCGTTCACAGCAACGAGATGAGCCACATGGGTGGTCTTCGTAAATACCTGCCCGTGACGCACATCACGTTCCTCGTGGCTTGTCTCGCTATTTCAGGTATCCCCCCGTTCTCCGGGTTCTTCAGTAAAGACGAAATACTGGCCGCCACGTTCATGTTCAGCCCGGTACTCGGTGTCGTGATGAGCTTCATCGCGGCCCTGACGGCATTCTACATGTTCCGCCTCTATTATAACATCTTCTGGGGTAAAGAAAGCGCGCATGAACACACCCCACACGAGGCCCCGAAGAGCATGACTCTTCCCCTCGTATTCCTTGCCGTGGTAACACTTTTCGCCGGGTTCATTCCTTTCGGGAAATTTGTCAGTAGCAACGGGATGGAATATATCATCCACCTAGACTGGACAGTAGCCGGCACCAGCATCGTTGTTGCCGTGGCTTCCATCGCTCTTGCCACGTGGTTCTACAAAGGATCGAACCCCGTACCGGATCGTCTGGCCACCACGTTCAGCGGGTTGCATCGCGCCGCTTACCGACGGTTCTACATGGACGAGTTGTACCTCTTCATCACGAAACGTATCATCTTCAACTGCGTATCCCGCCCCATCGCTTGGTTCGACCGCCACGTGATCGACGGATCGCTGAACGGTCTGGCAAACGTCACGCAACGATTGTCTTACTCTATCCGGGGATTACAATCCGGACAAATACAGCAATACGCTTACGTGATCCTGTTCGGCTCGCTATTAATACTAGTCGTGGTTTTATTAATAATGTAAAAATGGAAGAGTTTATAAAGTTCATAAAGTTTATAAGGTCCATAAGATCACGAGTGTCCTTCGGACAGTGTTTATCGGCAGCTCCTGCTGCCGTGGACAAAGCGCCCCGCAGGGGTCCACGAACCTTATGAACTTTATGAACCTTATGAACTTTATAGACTAATAAATTAAAATAGATATGAACTTTTTATCATTATTCGTTCTGATACCAATACTCACGATGGGCGGGTTATTTCTTTCAAAGAACCTGCAACAAATTCGTGTAGCGGTGGCCACGGGAGCTTCCCTGTTGCTGGCCTTAGCCGTCGGGTTGGTATTTGCATATTTAGGAGAACGGGGAGCCGGTAACACGGCAGAAATGCTGTTTACCGCCAGCACGGTTTGGTACGCACCCTTGAACATACATTATTCCGTGGGAGTTGACGGGATCTCGGTAGCCATGTTGCTGCTTTCCGCCGTCATCGTCTTCACGGGTACATTCGCGTCATGGAAAATGGACTTCCTGCAAAAAGAGTATTTCTTGTGGTTTAACCTGCTGGCCATCGGGGTATTCGGGTTCTTTATCTCCGTGGACCTCTTCACCATGTTCATGTTTTACGAGGTGGCCCTCATCCCCATGTACCTGCTGATCGGCGTCTGGGGTAGCGGGAAAAAGGAATACGCTGCCATGAAACTGACGTTGATGTTGATGGGAGGCTCTGCCCTGCTGCTCGTGGGGATTCTTGGCATCTACTTCCACTCCTCGACGACGGGAGCATTCACGATGAACTTGCAGGAAATAGCGCAGGCCCACGCCATGCCCGAAAGCCTGCAACGCTGGTTCTTCCCGTTGGTATTCATCGGGTTCGGGGTCCTCGGGGCATTATTCCCGTTTCATACATGGTCACCCGACGGTCACGCCTCTGCCCCCACGGCAGTCTCCATGCTCCATGCCGGGGTATTGATGAAACTGGGTGGTTACGGGTGTTTCCGGGTAGCCATCTACCTGATGCCGGAGGCCGCTAAAGAGCTTTCATGGATATTCATCATCCTCACGGGTATCAGCGTCGTTTACGGGGCTTACTCGGCCATCGTGCAAACGGACTTGAAATACATCAACGCCTACTCGTCCGTGAGCCACTGCGGGCTGGTATTGTTCGCCATCCTGATGTTAAACCAGACGGCCATGACGGGAGCCGTGATGCAGATGCTTTCCCACGGTCTGATGACAGCCTTGTTCTTCGCCCTGATCGGTATGATCTACGGCCGCACGCATACCCGTGACATCCGGGAAATGGGTGGTTTAATGAAGATCATGCCTTACCTCGGCGTGTGTTACGTGATTGCCGGTCTCGCCTCCCTCGGTCTTCCGGGATTAAGCGGGTTCGTGGCAGAAATGACCGTGTTCGTGGGAGCGTTCCAAGAGACGGACACCTTCCACCGGGTATTCACGATCATCGCTTGCACGTCCATCGTGATCACGGCCGTGTACATTCTGCGAGTGGTCGGGAAACTACTCTACGGGAGCGTGGTCAACGAGCATCACTATGCCCTCACCGATGCCAACTGGTATGAACGTTTTTCCACGATCATACTGATTGTTGCCATCGCCGGAATCGGTCTGGCACCTCTATGGCTCTCCGACATGATCCGGGCATCGCTCGGCTCCGTGCTTGCTGCCCTACAATGAACACGGGAAGATAAAAGTTAAAAGATAAAAACTAAAAGTTGAAAGATAAAAATGAAAGGTTTCCCGAAGACGGTGAGTATTTTAGCTCTCCCTCTGTTTATAGAGGGAAATCGGCGAGTAAGCGAGAACAGACAGGGAGTTCACTCGTTGTCTGTCGAGCGAGAGCCGATTCGAGACCGGTTTCCGGGCTCAATACCCCGAAGGGGGGAGGGAGTTCTTGTAAATAAAGCGTTTACATGGCAACAAACTCCTCCGTCTGCTTCGCAGCCACCTCTTTCTTCCCCTGCCTGAGGGGAAGTACCCCGAAGGGGGGATGGGGAGGGAGAACAGAGGAGGAGCTGGAATACTATCTTGTTATTAAAGCTAAAACTAGGAAATCAAAAAGCGTCAGCCTTGCGCGGCTGGAATTTAAAATTTAAAATCTAAAATCTAAAATAAAAATGGGTTACGCTAATTTCTTATTAATGAAGGAGGAAATATCACTGGTAGCGGTGATCGTTATACTCTTAATTTACGACATATTCGGTACCCCGAAAAGCCTAAGGTATTTTCAACCGATAGCTTGTATTCTCGTGGGTATTCATATCCTGCTGAATATCTGGCCCGCCCCGGACGTGACGGCTTTCGGAGGGATGTATCACAGCACGGCAATGGGTGGGGTCATGAAATCCATCCTGAGCATCGGAACGCTGCTCGTGTTCATGCAAGCCAATAACTGGCTTTCCAGCGAGCGCACGATTATTCGCCGGGGAGAATTCTACATGATCACGCTGGCCACGCTGCTAGGTATGTACTTCATGATTTCGGCCGGGAACTTCCTGATGTTCTTTATCGGGCTGGAAACGGCATCCATACCGATGGCAACACTTGCCGCTTTTGACAAGTACAAGCAACAATCGGCCGAGGCGGGTGCCAAATACATCCTTACCGCCGTGTTCGCGTCCGGCTTATCGTTGTACGGGATCTCGTTAATTTACGGGACCACGGGAACACTGTATTTCGAGGACATCCCCGCCGGGTTAAACAGTAGCCCGCTCCAGATGATGGCTTTCGTGTTCTTTTTCGTGGGACTGGGATTCAAGTTATCACTCGTTCCTTTCCACCAGTGGACCCCGGACGTGTACGAGGGCGCCCCGACCAGCGTCACCGCCTACTTGTCGGTGATCTCGAAAGGCTCCGCGGCATTCGTGCTGATGGTCATTCTCTATAAAGTGTTTGCCCCGCTCGTTCAGGAATGGCAGGCCATCCTCTACTGGGTAATTATAGCCTCTATCACGCTGGCCAACATCTTCGCCATACGGCAACAGAACCTGAAACGATTCTTCGCCTATTCCTCCATCTCTCAAGCCGGGTACATCATGCTGGGAGTGATTAGCGGGACGGCCATGGGTATGACCGGACTGGTGTACTACGTGCTGGTGTACATGCTATCCAACCTAGCCGCCTTCGGGGTTATCGCTGTCGTGGAACATCGCTCCGGCAAGATCACGATTGATGATTACAACGGGTTGTACTCCACGAATCCACGCTTGAGCTTCGTGATGATGATCGCCTTGTTCTCGCTGGCAGGAATCCCGCCATTTGCCGGGTTCTTCAGCAAGTTCTTCATATTTGCCGCAGCAGCACAACAAGGATATTACGTGCTGGTTTTCATCGCCCTGTTGAACACCATTATCTCTCTTTACTATTACCTGAGAGTGGTAAAGGCCATGTTTATCAACAAGAACGAACAACCGATCGCCAGATTCAACTCTGACAATTATTCACGTATAAGTCTCGTTGTATGCAGCGCCGGAATCCTGCTCGCGGGAATCCTTAGCGTCGTGTACGAGAACATCGGGATGTACAGTTTCGGAATGTAGAATTTAGAGTTTAGAATTTAGAGTTCAACTTTTAGTTTTAAGCTTTTAGCTTTTAACTTTCCAACTACCCCCACCGACTCCCCCTTACACAGGGGGAGTTAGAGGGGGTAGTTGGAAGCGTCCGCCCCCTGCGGCTGGAATCTAAAATCTAAAATTCACCCAAGAGTGTCATCAGCACCGGGCGGAACGCGCAGGTAAACGGAACGGGTGTACTCGTCCGTGTCCGGGCTGGCGAGATAAGGATAAATATGCACGACCGTCTCCGGGGAGAGAGGTTCTCTACCGGGACCCTCGGGATCGGGTAGCGTGAAAGTGGCCGTCCCGGCGGCACGGGTCACCGCGGGAAGGTGAAGCACACGTGGTGCGTCGGGCAGACAGTCGTAGAAGTAACCCACGACGAGCGTATCGTTGTCCCTTGTCTCGTCGAGTATGCCGTGGTGACGCCATTCGAGAGTAAAGGCCCACCCGTCACGGCGAATGCGGGTGTAAAGCGGCACGGAAAGCCAGCCGACGCTGAAAACAAAGGCCCGGAAGTTCTCCACACCATGCTCGTCGCAGGCCGTGCCGTTCACCTTGTGACACAGGTTCGGAGCAGTCATGGAGGTGTCCTTGGCAAAGGGGACCCACGAGTTGGCTCCCACAAGTTTCCGCTGGAGGATTTTCACGAGCCTGTCAACGAATGCGAAAACACTTGTCAACAGTCGCTGCCTCTCCGATCGCTTCGCACGGCGACGATCACGTTCCTCTGTCGATCCGGCGGGGCGCTTGCTGGCACAATGGCATTCCTTGCCTTTCCGGTAATACGTGGTGATACCGCCGGAACGAGTGGTCGCTTGTTGATTGACCGGTAGCGCAGTTTTCTTTTTCTTCTTCTTTTTCTTGCTCATGATGCCTCCTCTTAAATGATTCGATAAACCTCCAATAATGCTTAAACACACCTTAATGTCAAGTTTACATTTTTTTAGGGAAATTACCAAATCGTGAATGGCAAGCCACCGGGTTATTACGGTAACTTTCCGGTAACTTTCCGGTGACTTACCGGTAACTTACAAAAGGTGCAGTTAACTTATCTCGAAGATAGATAGCATCTTGCACGCTTATCGCCCGTTACCAAACGGGAATGAGATAGGAGATGTGTAAAATAAGTTAATTTTTATTAAAAATAAATTTGTTTTTTCTTGTTCAAGTCGAAAAAGGGTCATACCTTTACCATGTGCTTTCCTCGAAGCGTGGGGAAAGGCGTTTTGAAATACTCATCTAATACTCGAAAGTATGGCACGAATAAAATCAACCAACTTTTACCAGAAGAGCGGGAAAGTCGCTAACGAGGTATTTTCCAATCTAGGCAACGGCGAGGTCGGCTGCCGCGCCAAGAACAGCAAGCAAGCGCCCCTGAACGAGGAGCAGAAAATCAACGCGTCGGGCTTCTCGGCCCTTAACGCCGAGGTACGGTACCTGAACCCGGTACTCCACGTGACCTTTCCCCGTGACACGAACGGCACCAAGTGGGCCAACCGTTTCACGAGCGTCAACAAGAAACGCGAGGGCGTGTTGACAACCACGAAGATTCATCCCGATACCCCCGTAGACCCGAAGAAAAAAGCCAACGAGGAGTACACCAGCAAGATCGACTGGACGAAAGTCCTTTTCGCCGCCGGTCCGTTGCTCGTTCCTTCCGTGACCGTCAACAAAGCCAACTTGAACCTCGAACAGATCATCGCCGAGAAAACAAGGCTCCGTTCCCGTGTCACGCCCCTCGCCGACGCGGAGACTCCCGCCGTGACCGCCGAGGAGGGCGAGATGTATAGCATCACCTTCGCGCAGGAAGCCACCGTTTACGAGGGGGCCTACTGCTGGACGAACGATCGCGTTTACGGTGTCATCTACAGTCCCGAAGACCATTTCGCCCTTGTCCAGCAACTGCGCGACAGGGGTGAGAACGGCGTGACCACCATCGTCGTCCCCTCTTTCGTCAAGCCCGAGAACATCCACGTCTACAGTCTCGCCATGACCGCCGACGGGAAAATCACCTCCAACTCGGTTCACGCAACTCTGGGGGCGTGAGGATAATAACGGCCGCCCACCCTGCCGTTAATTTTAAATTTTAGATTCCGGCCACACAAGGCCAACGCTATGACTCCCCCCTCCGACTCCCCCTTACACGAGGGGAGAGACGGACGTGAGAAGATACCATGATGTTGCAATGCAGCGTATTCTCCCCCTGTGCAAAGGGGAGTTTTTTAGTTTTTAACTTTTAACTTTTAGCTTTCTCGTTCTAGCAAGTTTTTCGTAACTTTGCCTAAATAAAAGCAAACACAACGGTCATGAACAATCCATCGTCCTCCCCTCGCAAAATGCCCATCGGCATACAGAGTTTCGAGAAACTTCGTCGCGGAAACTACGTGTACGTCGACAAGACAGAACTAGTCTACAAGCTGGTTAGCACCTCGAACCCGTACTTCTTGAGTCGTCCCCGCCGCTTTGGCAAGAGCCTGCTGCTCTCGACGATGGAAGCCTACTTCCTCGGCAAACGAGACCTCTTCAAGGGCCTCGCCATCGAACGGCTCGAAAAGGAATGGGACACCCACGCCGTGCTGCATCTTGACCTCAACGCCGAGAAATATGACTCGTCCGAACGGCTACATGACATGCTCGAATTCCAGCTCCGGGGATGGGAAGAAACGTACGGAACCGGAGGCAAGGGCATCACCCACTCCGGGCGATTCATGGAAGTCATCCAAAGAGCGTACGAGAAAACCGGGCGGGGTGTTGTCGTCTTGATCGACGAGTACGACAAGCCGCTGCTCAACAGTTTTCAAGACGAGGACCTGCAACGTTCCTTCCGCGACACGCTTACCGCCTTCTACTCCGTGCTGAAAAGTGCCGACCAGTGGTTGCGATTCGTCTTCATCACCGGAGTCACCAAGTTCGCCCAGATGGGAATTTTCAGTAACCTCAACCAGCTGGTTGACATCAGTCTCACCCGACCTTACGCCACCCTCTGCGGCATAACACTCGAAGAGATCGAGGCCACGTTCGAACCGGAAATCGAGCAATTGATGGAAAGCCACGACCTTCTCCGCAAGGAACTACTCGAGCAACTCACCTGTCGGTATGACGGCTACCGTTTCAGCCCGGGTAACGTTCCCCGTATGTTCAATCCCTTCAGCCTGTTAAGCGTGATGACCTTCCACGATTTCGGGAACTACTGGTTCGCCACGGGTACCCCCACTTTCCTTGCCGAGATGCTGAAAAAAACCGACTTCGACCTGCGAGAACTCGACGGCATAGAGGTCTCTGCCGCGTCACTCTCTGACGACCGGGCCAACATCAACAACCCCGTCCCCATGATCTACCAGAGCGGCTACCTCACCATCAAGAAATACGACGAACGGTTCCAGATATATACCCTAGGGTTCCCCAACGACGAGGTGAAATACGGGTTCCTCAACTTCGTCACCCCATTCTACACCCCCGTGGCCGAAACCGAGACGAGTTTCTATATCGGCAAGTTCATCCACGAGCTGGAATCGGGTGATGTCGATGCCTTCCTTACCCGCCTGCGGGCCTTCTTCGCCGGGATTCCCTACGAGCTGAACGACCGCACGGAACGCCACTACCAGACCGTCTTCTACCTCGTCTTCAAGCTCATGGGACAATTCTCCGAGGTAGAAATACGAAGTGCCAAGGGACGAGCCGATGCCGTCGTGAAAACCGCCGACTACATCTACGTCTTCGAGTTCAAACTTAACGGCTCCGCCGACGAGGCTCTCGCCCAGATTGACGACCGGGGCTACCTCATCCCCTACTCCGCCGACAACCGGAAACTCATCAAAATCGGCGTCAACTTCGACCCGAAAGAAAGAAATATCGGAGAGTGGAAAAGAGAAGATAAAAACTAAAAGTTGGAAATTTAGAAGCGTCGGCCTTGCGGGTGGAAATCTAAAATTAATAAGATCTAAACTCTCTTCAACTTTTAGTTTTTAGCTTTTAACTTTCTTGTTCAACTGCACAAAGCTAGCGCTTTGACTACCCTCTCCGACTCCCCCTTGCATAGGGGGAGTTAGAGGGGGTAGTCTTTTAGTTTTCCTCTTCCCATGGAACCTCCACGAAATGCTCTCCGTCAAAAATCACAGTCTTCATATCATTTATCTTCAGGTAATCGCTCCAGTGCGTCACCTCATCGAAATGAAGTAACGGGTAAATGACACTATATCCTTTCATCGAATCAAACTGTCCGAAATACCATTCTTTCTTTAAAAAACAGATCCCGACAGAAACCTCCCCCTCCAGTTTTTGCTCCGATGCGGGGAGATCAAATCTCTCGCGTGCCACGATCATTTCCTCCAGTGCCTCGTTCAATTCCACGACCTTCGCCGACAATTCCCCGTAAAAAGTCCTGTTTGCCATGTACTTCGCAAAACGAGCCATGTCGATCGAGTAAAACTCACCATCAAACAAGTACATCGCCTCCCTTTGATTATAATCAAACCACAAAGCATCTTCTTCCTCTCCCTCGCTATAAACCTCCCTCAACTCGATCATTCCCTCCACGAAAGGTTTAAAACACTTCGCCACGGCCTCTATCTTACTCATATCCATCAATTGCAGGTCAAGATTGCCGAGTTGAAATGCACTTTTCCACGTATCCATCACCTTCGGGATATATTCCCGCATGGCATCCTCTATCTCCGCATGATGTTCCAACACCTTCATCAACAGCGCATAATTTCCCCCGAGATCAGGAGTTGAATGACTCGACCCCAGCACGTACCGTGCGTAATCCTTCACTTGATACAGGTTCTCGATCATGTTCATCAGGCAGAGATCCCAGTAGATCATGTCCAGCTTCACCCCCGAGCGCTTCAGTCCTTCCTCCAGCTCGAATATAGACATTGCCGCATCATAACCATCTTCCTCACAATTATCATCCATAATCATCCCCCGGCCCTTCTGTTCGAAACTCGACAAATCCAATGGTTGATCCCACAAATCAAAACCGCTCCCGTGGTTCCACAACACCAGCACGTACTTTTTCGCCGGCAAACGTTCCATCGACTCCCGGATAAAACCGGCAAGATGGTCCGGGTTATCCAGCCGGAAATTCGCATCGTTCACCCTCTCGTGGGTCATGCCCTCTTCCTCCATCGTGTACCGGATCGTCCCCTCCATCCCCTCGTTCTCTTGCTGGTCGGCCGAAAACTTCACGAGAGCCGTGAACTGCACCTTCGGCGAGTAGCCGCTCGCAGCCACCTGATCCAAATTATACCGGAGGGCGTGATCCAGATCTCCCCCACCACAACCGTAAAGTATCACCGTGTAATCCGCCTCCGGCTCGATCACCGGTTCCGGCTCGTCCTTGTCGTCACTACCACAACCAGCCAGCAACATTAATAACAAGAAACAACAAAAAATAGGAAACAGAAAATTAAATACAGAATTCTTCATAGACTTTACAAATTTATTTTACCTCCGAAAATTGTTAATTACAGATCCACAGGTCACAAGTTCCTCCCGGCAAAAAATACAGGTATGCGCAATATCGAGAATAACCTTGCCTCTGTCAGATCTTTCTTCACACACGAATTAAATATTCATTTTAAAATGCTGCAATCTAGCAATATTTTCTAATATCGCAAAATTGCATTTCATCTATTTTCGAATTCCATAAACAATAAACGAGTATGACACGAATTACGAAATTCATTTCACCTTTATGAAACAAAAGCGCAAGTATAGCGGGAGAGCTTTTAAAAATAAAATCCCAGATTAAAGTAACACCCTAACTTTTCCGACCAGTCGGAGAAAGTAAAGACCAGATCAATCGGTCCCAGCATTGAATCCCGGGAATAACCGATTCCCCCGCCCCATATACCTTTACGACCGAAGAGGTCAAAGAAGTTATCGTCTTGCAGGGCATAGTTCCCGATAACGGAAAGATAGTGCTTTCGCCCCATGCGTTGGCGAAATTCCAATTTCCCCACGATCACGGCATTCTCGAATACCTCCACGTGGTTAATTCCCACGAAAGGCATCTGCTGCGTGTTGTAACGTCCGAACTCCGTTCCCCCGAGATTATTAAAGTAAGAATAGGCAGGATCATGCCCGATTAACACCCGCCCGAACGCGGAAGGGATCACTTTCAAACGGTCGGAAAGGGAAACAACCGGGCAGAAACGAACCGACAGGGCGGAAAACGGCGATCCCCCGTCATACGTCGCCAAGTTATCCGTGTACAACGAATAAGCGGCCTCCAAGGAAACGCCCCGGGAGGGGTAGAACCGACGATCGTACGTGTCCAGTTCCGCCACCCCGTAATAACTGAAAAAGCCCTCGGGACGAACGCTCATCACCTCGTCCTCGTTGGAGAAAAGCAGGGAATTGTAATCAAAATACTCGTAGCGTAACCCCACCTTGAACTTAAAATTACGCAGGTACAGGCTGGACAGCCCAAGTTCCCCCGCGTGGTAACGATAAGTCACGTTATTCGTTTTCTTCCCCTTCCGGTAATAATCCACGTCATTGTAGCGGAACATGTAAGCGAGGTTAAACCCTCGCAAGAAAGTATTTTCCAGTGAATATTCCAGTTTCACGTAAGGATTCTTGCTCAAACGTCCGGTTAATGCCAGTTGTGACCCCCGCAAGCTCCTGTTGTTTAAAGTCGTGTTCAACAAGATGGCCGCCATATCCTCCGAATCAAACCGGAAACCGATATTCAACGTACTCATGGGATTGGATTTCAGGCTTAACTCCAAATCGTAGGGAGCTGTCCCCAGCAACCGGTAATTCACCGCCACGAATGCTTTCGTGCCGTACAGGGTCGCAATTTCACGATGAATATCATTCAAGGTGATCTCGCTATTTTCCTCTATCCGCATTTTCCGACGCACCCATCCTTCCTCCCGTAAGGAGAGTCCCCGGATAATAACATTCCGGATGGCTATTTTTTCCGGTTGACGGGCTTTTGGAATCTCGTTGTCCACGTTCCCGGCTTCCCCGATCAATTCTTTTACCCGCATGATCTCGGACCATTGTTGCAGTGCCGCCACCTTTCCCCGGGCCAGTAGCGAGTCGATCGAGCGGGCGCTGAAACTGGCGGCGGTGTATCCTTTCATATCGGGACGAATCACCAGATCGGCAAGCTTCACGTTCGCCTCGTGTTTGTTCATGCAGAGAAGGTTGATGATCTGCGGGATCACGCCGGAGACAGACTCCAGCTTATCCTCCTTCATCAAATCGGCCTGCACGTCAACCCCGATCACGATCTCCGCACCCAACTCACGGGCCACGTCTGTCGGGAAATTATTCAATATACCCCCGTCAACCAGTACCCGGTCCCCCGTCCTCACCGGGGTAAACACGCCCGGAATGGCCATGCTCGCCCGCATCGCCTGCACGAGATTCCCTCCCTTCATCACGATCTCTTCCCGGTGGAACATATCCGCCGCCACGCAGGCAAACGGGATCGGTAATTGCAGGAAATCAAGGGAATCATGATAACCAATCGTGAGATCGGAAAAGAGATTATACACGTTCTGCCCGCTGATAAAACCTGACGGACGCTTTTTCCCCCGGTCAAAAGGGACGGAAAGCAAGTACTTGCCATCCTGTTCCTTCTCCCCGAAAGGCAGGTCATAACGGTTCACTTTATCACTTAGAAGGAACATCCAATCCTGCACCCGCACGAGGCTATCGAGTTGATCGGCCGAATAACCAATGGCATACAGACCGCCCACGATGGAGCCCATGCTGGTTCCCACGATGACATCCACGGGGATCCCCGCTTTTTCCAACACTTTCAACACGCCGATGTGTGCCACGCCCTTCGCTCCCCCTCCGCTTAACACGACGCCCACCTTTTTCCGTTGTGCCTCCACGGTCGGGAGCATCAACAGCAATAACAAGCCTATCACGAACAGACGTCGGGCAACCGGGGTGTGGAATTTCGGGTATCGGAAAAGTTGCGGGTATTGCATGGTATATATTTTTAATTTAGAATTTAGAGTTTAGAATTTAGAATGCCCCCCTCGAAGGGGCTGTTCAAAAGTCATTTCTCAAACTCCCTCCCCCCTTCGGGGTACTCCCTCTATAAACAGAGGGAGAGTTGAAATACCCTCTGTCTTCGGGAAGAGTCACCAGCTCCTCCTCTGTTTATAGAGGAGGTGGCACGAAGTGACGGAGGAGTTTTTTGAAATTAAATGACTTTTTGGGAAAGCCCCGACAGGCTGCATTGTTACATTGAAACGTCTTCTTGCGTCCGTCTCTCCCCCTGTGTAAGGGGGAGCCGGAGGGGGTAGTTAAAGCGCCGGCCCCGTGCGGCTGGAATCTAAAATCTAAAATCATTAAATCACTTAATCTAAAATCATTAAATCACTTAATCTAAAATCATTAAATCACTTAATCGGAAATCACTAAATCACTTAATCGATAGGATCTAAAATCCTTTCCCCTTGATCCAATCCCCGATCTCTTTCAAGGCCACGGGCGAAAAAGTTTCCTCTATCGTGCCGTATAAAGCGGGCGAACCCGATTCGCAAGTCTGGAAAAGATGATTTAACCCGGGTAATTCCTTCACGGTCACGCTCCGGTTTCTCCCAGCCTCCAAACCTTTCTTGATGATCTCCAAGTTTTCCGGCAAAACTTGCAGGTCACGACTCCCGTTCAAAGCCAGCACCGGACATTTCACATCCCTCAAAACGGGAACAGGGTCGTATTTCACGAAGAAATACATCCACGGGGACAGCACTTGTCGACGCCAAAGTTCGGCACCCCGCTCGTCCTTCATGTTTGCCGGCAATTTCCCCGCTTGGTTCAAACTATCCATGTACGCTTTCAAAAGCGGTTCGGCCTCCCGACTCGACGCGCTCGCCAGCACGATGTCAAAACATCGGCGATTCACGGCAGCCGAGTAATCCTGCTCCTCGGCAGTCGCTCCCGTCACCCGTCCCATCTCTTTTTGCTGTTCCAGTAATATATGGTCACCCCGTAGCCCGGGACCCGCCAACAGAACGATGAAAGACACGTCTCCGGAACGACTGGCCACGAGGGGAGCGATCATCCCACCCTCGCTATGCCCGATAAGCCCGATATTCCGTATCTTTCGATCATTCTTCAAAAAGTTCACGGCAGCCTCCACGTCATCGGCCAAATCAAGCGTGGTTGCCGTCCCGAAATTCCCGGTAGACTGCCCCACTCCCCGATCATCGAAACGTAGCACCCCGATCCCCTGCCGGGAGAGATAGTCGGCAAGCACAAGAAAAGGTTTATGTCCCAACACCTCTTCATCCCGGTTTTGCGGCCCGCTACCGGAAATCAACACGACAACCGGGTAATGATCGCCCTTTTCCGGTAAAGTCAGCGTACCCGCCAAGGTCACGCCCGCTTTCGTGTTTTCAAAGGTCACTTCCTCTACCCGGTATGGATAGGGTGGCTTGGGTTCCTGTGGACGCGAGAGAGGCTTTTCCTCGTTGCCCCGCATTAATTCCAACGGCAGCGTCAACCCGCCCTGCACGAAAGTTCCTTGTATCCTATCGGATCCCTGCCATTTCCCGGAGAATTTCATTCCAAGGGCCGGAGCCGTGATGGTCAACACGCTATCTGCGTACTCCGTTTTCCCCGTAGGAATTCCCTTTGCCCCCTGATCAGGGCTATCCATCGTCGTCGTCCATGAATCCCCGGAACGGGAAACATAAAAAACAAGCCTTAATTTCACGCCCTGAATATTCAAGGTTCCACCCCAATGTCCGGCAATATCCTGCGCATTCATGATCATCGCCACGAGGACAAAAAATACGGATACAAATACTCTTTTCATGCTATTTCTCGTTTACATTATTCAACAAATATACGAGAAATAATTACAAGATATGCAATTTCACGCCAAACGAGAGACTCAGTATATCCCATGTTCTCACGTATTTATTCGTAGCACTACTGATGATGTAAAGATCACAGGTACTCAACTCGTAAAATGCCGTGATTCGACGAAAGGGGGAATGAGGCCCCAGATCAAAAGCAATTCGCTGCCCGGTAAAGATATGAAAGCGTACACGGGTGGAAAACTTATAATAGTTATTCGGGTATTTTTCCGGTTCCTTCACCCAGAAATCATCGGATAACACCGTGTTCATGTACAGTCCCGTCACCAGTGGTTCCAACCACCACTTGCCACCGAGACTAACCTCCCACGGTGCGTAATTTTGTTTCAACGTGAACGTTACTTTTGCCTTGTTGGAAGAAAAACGAGGAATCAAGCCGAACATGATCTCCGTTTCCCACTGTTTCTTTCGCCCGTAATCCCAGCCTACGCCAAGGGAGAGCAATCCCATCGAACCGGCATATTGCACGTTCTGGTACTTCGGGATCAAACGGTTCCACCCGGATTTATATTGCTGCAACTTACGCTGATGCCGTTCTGCCCGGCGTTGCTCCCGGTCATCATCCGTCATACCCAACACGATTGTAGCCATACCCATGAACATGGCCACGATGCCGACTCTAATAATAGACCACTTCATACTCGTACCCTCCCGGCGTTAAGGTGAATAACAAATAATTCTTATCTTTCATCGCGGCACAACCGATATACGGAATCCCGTCCTCGAACAACTCTTCATGAAGTAGCGTGTGACTGTGTGCGTGCAAACAGAACTCCACCCCCGGAAATTCCAGCAACAAGGCATGAAAACCACGGGCCACGTTATTGTTGAACTCCACGTTGAAAGGTTGCACGTGCATTACCGGAACCGTCCGGGGACATCCCACCGTGTCCTGCAATTCATTGTACATGAAGGTGAAGTCCGGCACCGGGTGTGAGTAGTCGAATTCCAAGGCATTCGTGTTCATGCAAACAAATTTAGTATTCCCCGCCCGGAAGGAGAAATTCTCATCCCCGTATACCTTCAGAAAAACATCCATCCCGTTCCCGAGAATATCGTGATTTCCCAACAAGGCCACGTAAGGCACCTTCAGCTTTCCCATAATATCCCGCACCCACAGGAACTCCTTCGTCAAGCCGAAATCGGATATGTCACCCCCGTGAATCACGAAATCCACGTCATCCCGCTTATTGAGCGCCTTCACGAAATCTTCCGTCTCGTCATACCAACGCTGGCTATCTCCCATTAACACGAACCGCAAGGTGTCTTTCCCCTCGCAGATTTCTTCTATACGAGCTATATTCTTCGCATTTATACCCGTTTCCCCGTGCAAACGCACATCGTACGGATGATACTCGATTAAATCACACCCGCATAGAAATAGCACTATTCCATATAAAATTACTCTTTTCATTGCAATACCAGTTTATGCTTTCGATAATGCAAAAAACAGACCAAAGATTATTCACACGAAATCGACACGGTTACCATTTTGGAAAAATACCCTACCAAAATGAAAAGGTTTTATCATTTATCGAATCGCCCATCATCTCGATAGACACTGATTAACAAGCAAATAAAATAAACTATATTCGTCTCGCATATTTTTTGCTATCTTGTTGGTCGTTATGGACAAGGAACAGAATGTTGAACACTTCCTCAGTCTTATAAGAAAGGCTAAGAGAGGTCATTTAAAGATATATATCGGCATGATTGCCGGAGTTGGAAAAACTTATCGGATGTTACGGGAAGCACATGATTTGCTTACCGCAGGAGTTGATGTACAAGTAGGTTACGCGGAAACACACGGTCGTGTCGACACGGCAGCCAAACTGGAAGGTCTTCCCGTCATTCCCCGTAAAAAACTATTTTACAAGGGCAAGGAAGTCGAAGAGATGGATTTACAGGCAATTTTACAAATACACCCGGAAGTGGTGATTGTCGATGAGCTGGCCCACACGAATATCGAGGGTTGCGTGAACGAGAAACGCTGGCAGGACGTGCTTGACTTACTGGACGCAGGGATTAATGTTATCACGGCCGTGAATATCCAGCACATCGAAAGCCTGAACGGGGAGGTACAGGACATTTCCGGAATCGAGGTAAAAGAACGAATCCCCGATAGCGTGTTAGGACAGGCCGACGAGGTGGTGAACATCGACTTGACCGCTGAAGAATTGATCTCCCGGTTAAAAGCCGGAAAGATTTACAAACCGGATAAAATTGAACTGGCCCTGCGTAACTTCTTCAAATCGGAAAACATCCTTCAACTCCGGGAACTAGCCTTGAAAGAGGTCGCCCTACGGGTGGAGAAAAAGGTGGAAAACGAGGTGGTGGAAAATATCGGTCTGCGCCATGAACGCTTCTTAGCCTGTATCAGTAGTCAGGAAAAAACACCGCGCAAACTCATCCGGAAAGTGGCACGCCTAGCCACCCATTACAATAGCAAATTCGTGGTCCTCCACGTGCAAACCCGCCACGAAAGTGCTGACCGCATCCCGCTAGCCAAGCAACGTTACCTGATCAATCATTTCAAGCTGGCATCAGAACTGGGCGGAGAGGTACTTCAAATACAATCGGACGACATTATCGGAACCATCATCAATGTTTGCCGAGAAAGGCAGATTAGCACGGTTTGCGTGGGAAAACCCAACATCCAGTTGTTTTCATACGTGCGTTCTGCCCTTCGATACAAGAGGTTATTGAATAATCTGGCGATATTAAATGTAGATTTAATCATTCTCGGATCATAAACACGGAAGAATTCTTGAAAATATCATTAAATCGAATTAAGTTTAGGGGTATGAAAATAAAAACGAAATTAACATCGGGAATCGGTCTCCTTTTCATGATCATCGTGCTACTCGGTGTTCTGGCGATCAGTTACATTGATAAACTGGCCGACGACACGAAAAATATCCTGTCCGATAACTACAATTCGCTCGATTACGCGAAAGGAATGCTTTATGCCCTCGATAATCTTGAAACGGACCGGGAAGCGTTGAATATATTCATGGAGAACCTCGAAAAACAGAGACTGAATATCACGGAAATCAACGAGTCGGAAGCCACCGACCGCTTGGCCCGCCATTTCAAATTGCTGGACGAGAATCCTAGCGAACAGAACATCCGGCAACTCCGGCTGGACCTGAACCAGATCATGAGCCTGAATATGGCCTCGATTCAACGCAATAGCGTGATTGCCGAAGACACAGCCCGACAGGCCACATTATGGATTTCCATTATCGGGATATGCAGTGTCGGGATTGCCCTCGCCTTGCTCTTGTTGTTCCCCTCGCAAATTACCCGCCCGATCAGCGAGTTGACACGCGGGATCGTGGAGATTGCCCACCGCAATTACAGTAAACGCCTGCATTTCGACTCTACACGGGAATTTAATGACGTGGCAACTTCTTTCAACGATATGGCCGAACGCCTGGAAGAGTACCAGCAAAGTTCACTGGCCACCCTGTTATCCAGCAAAAAATACTTGGAGGCTATTGTCAACAGTATTCATGAACCGATTATCGGTCTGGATCATGACCGGCAAATTCTTTTCGTGAACAACGAGGCTTTGACCGTGTTAAACCTCAAACGGGAGCAGATGATTCACCAATCTGCCGACGAGTTATCGTTGAAGAACGACTTGTTACGCCGCCTTATTCGCGAACTGGTACATCCAAACGAAAAGCACGAGCCGCTAAAGATATACGCCGACGACAAGGAGAGTTTTTTCCAAGCCGTTTACGTGCCGATTAAATTGACGGAGACCGAAACCGAGGGAGAAAAACAGGTTGGCAACGTGATTTTGTTAAAGAATATCACGGAATTCAAAGAACTAGATTCGGCCAAAACAACTTTTATCTCCACGATCTCGCACGAGCTTAAAACCCCGATTTCAGCTATCATGATGAGCTTAAAATTACTGGAAGATCAACGGATTGGCAGCTTGAACGACGAGCAACAATCTCTTGCGAGTAGCATAAAAGAAAATAGCGACCGGTTGTTGAACATCACGGGAGAACTACTCAAATTGACCCAAGTGGAAACCGGAAAGCTGATTTTAAGCCCAAAGATCACGAAACCGATCGAATTGATCAACTATGCCGTGGCAGCTACCCGGGTACTTGCCGAACGTTTCGGATGCAATATTGAAGTGGAGTACCCTGAAAAGATTCATAAACTATTTGTAGACAGTGAAAAAATAGCTTGGGTGATCACGAATCTCCTCTCCAATGCCATCCATTATTCGAAAGAGAACTCCCGGATCATCGTGGGAGCCAAGGAAGTGGACCAGACCATACAAATATTCGTGCAGGATTTCGGAAAAGGAATCGACCCCAGATACCACCAAAGTATATTCGACCGCTATTTCCGGGTTCCGGGGACCAAAGTACAAGGTAGCGGGCTAGGACTAGCCATTTCTAAAGATTTCGTGGAAGCTCATGATGGAAAAATCTGGGTTGAAAGCGAGATCGGCAAAGGAAGTAAATTCACAATCGCATTTCCAGTCCGATAAAAGAACTAAAAAGTAAAAACTAAAAGCTAAAAGTTAAAGGAGAGCCAACTTTTATCTTTTAACTTTTAACTTATCAACGTCGCCCGGGTATAAGTGATTAAATCTTTCGGGTTTAGCCGGATTTGTAATCCCCGAACACCCGCACTGATATAAATGTATTCGAACTTTAAACAACTTTCATGAATAAACGTGGGGAACTCTTTTTTCATCCCGATAGGCGAGCAGCCTCCCCGGACGTACCCGGTAATAGGTAATAATTCCTTCATCGGAATCAAATCCGCTTTCTTGTTCCCGGACGCTTTAGCCGCCACTTTTAAATCCAGTTCATGATCACCCGGAATAACACAAACAAAGTACCCCCCCCGATCCCCATGCAGTACTAACGTTTTGAACACCTGTTCGATATTCTCCCCCAACTGTGCCGCCACGTGAGCCGCAGCCAGATCATTTTCATCCACCTCGTAAGGAATTAACTCGTAGTCAATTTTCGCTTTATCCAGCAAACGAACAGCATTCGTCTTATTTATCTTGGCCTTCATATCTACACAATTTTACTTCCATACAAAAATAATGAATCACCGGAAAATTGGAGTAAAATAGATGCAATTTCTGACATGGAAATCATATCATTAAACGAACGTTTATTATATCTCATTTATTGAGCTGCCAATAAAATGCGGATTGTTAATTTTTATCTTGCTTTTCATTTGATCATGAGAAATTTAAAAAATAAGCAATATAGCTAATATGAAGTAAAAAATACTTATATTTGTACATTCAATAAACGTTCATTTATTGAATGTACAAAATTACAACATGAATAACGTTAAACACCTTATGGAACCAGAGAAACGCCCTATAATTCTTATTGCAGAAGATGATGAAAGTAACTACTTGCTTTTATTCGCTTTATTAAAGCGAGATTACCAGATCATTCATGCACATGATGGAATTGAAGCCATCCAATTATTCAAGAATTTTCCTCCCGATGCCATACTAATGGATATAAAAATGCCCCACATGGACGGGCTTACAGCCATGCAAGCCATTCGGGAAATAGATCAGGACATTCCGATTATTGTCGTTAGCGCGTACGCCTTCGAACAAGACAAACAAACAGCTTACTCGTGCGGGTGTAATGCCTATATCATGAAACCCGTGGATGCTAAAAAGTTGACAAGCACCATTTCCCTCTTGCTATCTATTAAAGAACATCACATTTCTATTCACTAACGGGAATCCATTTCACGGCATTGGCAAAAATCAACTGCACGGCATCCCGTTCCCACGCGTAAGTGCCATCATTCTCCCACGTCAAAGAATCACCACCCCGGTCACTCAAAAACACGCTATACTCACCACGATCAAAATGATATTTCCCCAAAGAGATCCATCCCGGTTCCTCGTTATCCAACAACACTTCCACGTCCGTGACGTCCCCCGCAGATGTCACCTGATAAAAAAGTCTCGCTCCCCCGATAAAAACCTTACGGGCTGAAGTCGCCTCCACATCCGGAACATAAACCAAAACCTCGTACTTCCCGGGATTTTCCACGTTCACTTTCCACTCCACCTTAGATTTCCCTGTTCCGGCAATTTTATAATAAGCACTCTTCACGATATCTCCGTAACAATGGCTATCCATAGTCAAAGTCCAATGCTCGTGGTCATACACGTAACTATACTTTCTCTCGTTCTTCTCCTTCGAGAAATAAGCGGCCAATTTCCCTTTCCGCTTTTTCTCATGAATAACAAAACCGGGGTCCTCGGCATTCACGACTATTCCCGGAGCTTTCCGAGTAAAAATAGCACTATCCACATCCCAAATACCCGTTTTCCCATCTTTCGTTTTTGACAAATCTTTGGATGAAGTCCATTCCAAGACATTCTCCCCGGGAAGATTCTGACTGAGATTCATTCCTAACGCAAAAACATCACGCATACCCAAATCGGCCCGAATCTCTTTACAACTATGTCCCGGAATTAAATAGTTACGCAGCCCGGACCCGCTCTCGTTATCCCCCATGGAATACGTTGCCACGCTCAGTGTCACAACTGCCGGAACTGAAGTAGGATTATATATTTTACAGCTACCTATATTTTTAGTCTCCTCGTCCTCTTCATACAATTCCACTTTCAAATCCCGGATAAATAGAGCCGGTAACTCCTTCCCCTCGTAATAATAATTCAAAATCTCCCGAAGATTCACATGAAAACGAGCATTAAACTCCCGTTCTAGCTCTTCGAAATCAGGTCGCATAAACAAATGACTTTGCTTAAATTGTTTCATAAAATTGAATAATTCCCGCTCCCCGACAAGCGCCTGCAAATGTTTTTGAATCAACTCGTATTTCTTCCTCAATAATTTCTGTAATTGCTCCCCCTTCACCTCTTGATCCACGAAAGCCTCCCGCATGGATTTCCCCTTCCAATAAGTGACAATCTCAGAATAACTGATCTCTTCTCCCACGTACACCATCGGCCCGTTAGAAAAATCTACTTTGGCTAAATCGTTCACTATACCTCCAAAACCCGGATATTCATCCGATTGTAGAACACCCCCGAAATCACCAAACAGAACTGAACAATCAAAAACACCCGCAAGTAAATTCACGGCTAACAAATTACGAAACGCCTCCACCTCCAACTCGAAACGAGTCCTTTCATCCTCATCTCCCGGCCAAAAGCCCACATGCGCATAATAACCCAAGTACATTCTCTCCGGATAAAATAGTATCTCCGGCTGTACAAATTGACTTCCCGTAACCCCTTTCCGTTGGTGTGGAATAAAATTCACCGGAGTCTCGACCAAAGTAAACTTACAAAAAGGATAATCACCCCCCTTTACTTCCCGCATCATACTTATCGGCTCTTCCACAAGGAACTCGGCGGAATCCTTCAGACTCGTGTAATCCCGCATGAAAAAGTCATGTCCGGGGAAATGATACAACTCGAACGTCAACGAGTCTAACACGATACTCCTCCGTTCGTACTCCCCGATAGTCAGACTTAGAGAAGGTAATGGCTCCCGGTTTCTGAAAATCGTCGTATCCCCGCTCATCTCCATCTCTCCTTGCGAGATAGCCACTCGTTTCCCTACATCCCCGACTTTCAACCGGTAACGAGTAAAATCATACTGACAAGCCAACGGGGCGTTCACGTTTACCGGGGGAACGGCAGCCGGATACCACAAACATTCCGGGAAAAGCAACGTGTAATCATCCCCGACACGAGCAAAACACCTTCCATGACGGAACATCGAATGATACGTCCGGAAAAAGCTCATCAAGCGGGTATCATGAAACTCCTCGTCCGGGAAATCCGGGAAACAAATCGCCTCATCAATCTTTCCCTCGTAAACCACGTGTAAAAGGATTTCTTCACCGGGTTGTAACGCTCTCTCCAAAAGGATGGCTTGGGATTCCCGGGTATAAGACAAGTTCTCCCCTTGCCCGCTTGTCAAGGCCGTTACCTCTAATCCCGGATTCAAGTAAAGCACGGGGCGAACTAAGGGCTGTCCTCCCACGTTTGCCACCACCAGATCACTCTCCCCCGTTATTTTATCCCCTTCCTGACGAAAATAGATATTATGCGCCTTAACGTGCCCTCCTTTCACTTCGGCGTACTTTTCGAATACCTCCCGGTACAAGTCTCTTCGATTATTTAGCTCGTGAAATATACCGTAATAAGCCCCTCCGAACAGGATGCCGATCAGTAGGAATGTCCATCCCCCGGCCCTCACTTTCCACGTAACACCTGCCCGTTCCGACAAACGCGGCATCATTCCCATGGCCAGCACAACAAGCCCCAATCCCAGAAAAACAAACATTCCCCGTTGTAAAACAACCCACTCAGGACGGGTCATTCCCGTCACATCCGAGAACAGAAGCGGCAATGCACGCCCCCACGGGTCAATAGTACCACACAATAAATCCGTGGTCCCGAAATAAAAGGCAGCAAATACAGCCACCAATACCAATACTGCCAAGGCATGATTCTTTATCCGGTTAGCCACGATTAAAGCGACTCCCAACACGAAAAACAGCGTGGGCAAGGTCATCACGAACAGGTAAACAAAATAAATCTTCAACTGGAAAGTTCCCGGTTCCCCGAACAAGATATGGAAAATCATCCCTAATCCCATCGTTATCAAGTTCAGCACGAGGCAAACCTCCACGATCCCCAACACCTTTCCCGTCTGGTAAGCCAAATTAGTCACCGGACGGGCAGAGAACACGGCATTCGTCTCCAAACGCCGATCCCGCCACACGAAATCAATACCGATAAAAATCACGATAATCCCTTGCACCAAATTATAAAACCAGGCATTCCAAAAAGGAATAAACGAAGGTAAAGCCCTGTTTAACCATCTGAGCCCACCTAATGAATCGCTTTGCCATAGCCAATGCGAAAGAGAAATTCCCGCAACTACACAACAAGCGAATATCCAAAACAACTTATTTCTTATGATCAGGTTTCGCTCGTAACGGGCCACCAGACGTATATTTTCAAATGTCATACCTATTATCGTAAAAGTAACAACCAACCTATTGAACAAAGGTATTCATTCCCAGTGAACATTACAATAAAAAGGGGTACGTCTTTCTCGACATACCCCTAGTTTGTAAAGTTTATAAAATTAGCCACTCGGCTACATTATCTCTGTAACGGGAATTTCAACACCGGCTCTTTCTCTTTCTTCGGTTCAGACTTGTTGATTTCTACATCCTCGATCAAAACCGAGGCCGGATAAATCAAAGAAGAAAGCACTTGACGATTCAGAATGTAGTTAGACACGTTCTCTTTACTTGAAATGTCCAGTACCCGTTTGATCTTCGCCAGATTAATGGCAGAAACATCACCGAAACGAACCTGCGTTTCACTACCATCTTTCACGTCAACCTTGTAAATACGGGATGCCGGTCCGGCAATACTGCGCACGATGTAAGCATAATCCAACCCTTCATCCTTGGCAGCCTTAATTAATGCTTTTTTCATCTTGTCCTGTTTCGTTCCCTTATCTACTTGGATATGAATAGTTCCCGGAGCCGTAGCATAAACTATATCACTTCCGGTCATCACGAAACGAGAGCTACCCGTGGAGTGCTGAGTTTTCAAAGAAGGTACCCGACCATTCAACATTTGGCGCAAGATCCCCTTGTCAACCAGCGTCATCTCCTTTTCCGGAATAACACCTTCCGCGTCGATCTCGTAAGCACCTAACAACGGGGTCCCATCGTATTTCTCCAAGCTAGTGTAATTTTTCACGGTCAAACGGTTATCAATAATCTTTCTCCCGATATGACCTTCCAACGTTCTGCCTCCCGCCTGACCAATCGGCTTACGATAAGCAAATAATCCCCCTTGATTCAACAGGTTGTTCACGAAGATACTGGAAGAAGCCCCGTCTTCAAAAAGAACCGGCCCGGAATAGAATTCTTCAACCACCGGGGCATTTCTCAACTTCATCAGATTTTCAGCAAAAGCAGTTACTTTCTTTTTCAAATCTTCCAAAGAAGGCATATCCTGCGGGCGAGCAACCAAAATAGAAAGCGCATCCCCGATCCGTACCCCGTCTTCCGTGGTTACATATCCTTGTGCAAACAGATTCGCATAAGTAACCGGTTGTTTCATGGTCACGTCCTCGCTCGTCTGTTTGTAAACTTCCATATCCAAACCGCTAATACCCACGGATGAGTTGTAAATTTCCTTGTAATTCTTGAATATCGCGGAAAGTTCACGAATCGTGTTTTCCCATTTCTTTATATCAATTTCATAGGGAACCTTGCTTTCCACGATCTTCGTGATCGGTTCTGCCTTCACCAAGTCCGGCAATTGAGCCTCCTCCGGAGTTTGCGGGTTTGACTTCAAGGCCGCTTCTTTGGCAGCAGCTTCACGCAACGCCATCTTGTAAGCCGCATCGGATACCAACCAAAAATTACGACGAATCATGTCATAATCCGCCTCGGCCGGCATCCCTACCTTCATGAATTGTCCCACGAAACGAGTATCGTTCGTGTTATTATAATCACCCAGCAACAACTGAGACGAGCCTACCCCTCTCCACGGCAATTCCAGTGAATTCGTGATCGCTCCCAGCTCCCCGACAACTTCAAATTGACGGAACCGACCTAAAGAATACGACAAATAAAACGGTTTATCCATTCCCGGCAATGCCAATTCAGCTTTATTTCTTTGTAATTCATCCTGCATCGCCTTGAAGATCACTTGATCTTGCTCATTCTGTGCCACCACTGGCCCTACCAGCAGGAAAAATATTAATAGTGATAATATATATCTCATCTTTCTAATTTTATAATTTCCACATCTTTATTTCGTTCCCGGAGCCGGTAAAATCGGTAAAATATCTTGTGATTTCGCTTTTCTTTGCGTCTCCACCTTATTCACCAAGATCGTCGGGGAAATAGCCGTTACAGGAATTGAACCCGATTCAGCACCACACATTCCCGTGAACACGCGGGCATCATTTCCAGCATATATAATATTAGAGAACATGGAAAGCGGAGTTCCGATCAAATCCACGCCACGAACCAACTGATCCGGACGACCGTCAGCAAATACTTTGTACACCTCCAGCGGGGTCACGTTGAAGGAATTGGTACCACCTTTACCGGTGAAGGTAAATCCACTCGTCACCTCCTTGAAGAAATAACCGTATTCTTTACCTTGTTTCTTTACCTCTTCAATCAATAACTGGCGTAATTCTTCGGGAGTTTTCGGGTTTGAAGTCTCGATCACCAAATTAGACTGGCGGGAAACAGGGTCAAATCCGTCGCTGGCACGGGCGTGTCCGTTCGTGCGAGGATGACCGTCGATCGGGGTACGGGTCATCAAGAAGTCATTCAACTTACCGTTCACCACAACATCCACCCGTTCGGCTTTCACACCCTGATCATCATACTTATAAAATCCGTTCAAATCCTCTCCTGCATACTTCCGAAGTGTCGGGTCATCATACACGTGCATACCCTCCGGCAACACGAATTGACCGATCATTTTCTTAAACGTTTGCCCGTCACTCTCGCTCTTCATACGTTGTCCCTCGATCCGGTGACCGAAAATCTCGTGGAAGAACACACCACTGGCAGGACCGGATAGCAAGGCCGGTCCCGTGTAGGGATCAACCACCGGAGCCACACGCAAAGCCTCCAATGTTTTCACCATCTCTTTGGCATCTGCAATAATCTTATCATTCGCAGGAAGATCTGCCGGGTCATAAGCAAAATAAGACAAGTTCAACGGCAATTCCATCCCATCATCGGCTTTTGTCTCCCCGAATACCATAATACGGGCATACGGTAGATTCTGCACGACTTCCGTTCCCTCGTTGTTCACGAAATACCGTCTCTCCACCGTGTAGATCATGATCGCATCCCCTTTCATAATCCCGGGGTGGTTTTTGAACACGGCCGAAATCTCTTTCATCCGGGCTGCCCATTGGTCCATATCAATCGTCATCTTTTCAGCCGGGAGCGGGGCCTCGTAATATTTTTCCACTTTCGCTTCCGAAAAATAAGGTGCCTTATCTTCTTCTTCCACGTTTACAGAGCTTTCTGCCTTCGTTTTCTGGTACATATCCACGGCAAACTTGTAACGATTGTTCACCTCGTCCCAGATAGCCTGACGAACGGCATCTTCATTATTTTCTTCATCCAATGGTAAACGAGCCACGGAAGGTCCTTGGAAACGGGACATGGCCGATCCCATTTGATTAAATCTAAAATTATCGAGTTTCTCATCCCCTAACCGAATCTGCGGAACTAATGTCCGGGAACGATATTGCTGACTGTTCATCAGCGCTCCAAAAGAAGCCGATACCACGGAAGAGGTCACATCAATTACCCTGTAATTCATGTGATACGGGGGAAATTCTTCACCCTTTAGTTCTTTCATCTGTTGTGCCAACTCTTCTTTCAGAAGTCCTAGCAACTTATCCTGTCCTTGCCCGTAAGTCTTGGGTACAAACAACAAGGAGAGAAAGCAACTAAAAATAACCAATACTGTTTTTCTCATGTGTAATTGTTTTAATCATGTGAATAATAAAAGATCATTGAAAAATCACGCACTATTTTCGTTAACAAATATAAGACGAATCTTTTGTGTAACAATACTCAAACGTTTTAAATTTTTCTTAAAGTGAAGAAATGCAAAAAAGGATGATTTCCCATCACGGTACTCTCACCCTCGTCGACAAATTAGAATTCAAAATATTACATTTATATGTAACTATATCTTTTCAAAAAACGTTTTCCAAAAAAGCCTCCGGATCATTAAATGGAATGTCAACTCGGATTTAATAAAAAAAGTGTATACACACTTCCGGAGGCTTATTCCTTCATGTGCTATACACTTTCTTATTATTTCTCGAATTGACAAGACAAAGGTAAATATTTCTTTAATATAAACCACAAAAGAACAAAATTATTTATTCTATACCGCCAGCATTTAACATTCCAACCTCCGCCTCTTTACGAAAATCTTCAACCGTATTTCGTTGAAATTATATCATAACACTTTTAATCATAACGCAGTAATTATATTTACATACATCATTTGTGTCTTTTCAATTTTCCACGAAAATATCTATTTCTCCAATATTTTATATTTTTCACCCGAATTTCATCCATTCCTCTTTTCCTTCCTTAATCCTCATTGAAAATAGAACTCAAAAATAAATTCCTAACAGGCTCATGGAACCTATTAGGAATTTTCATTCCACAAAACAATTTCATATCTTATATCCCTAACGGACATCCCGACAACATCGCACATTCAACCAATTGGTTTTCATTGTACTTGCTCGAAAAACCTGAGTCGAATTATAAGCGATTTTACGATAAAAAATAAAACCACTATTATCCGGATCTTCGGTTGCAGTCCAGAAAAAACCGTACACACCATGGAAACGCCAGTTCTCCGTATACGCCACCGTATGCTCGGAATAAAATCCTCCAGCAGTTAGTTGCATTCCTGTACCCTCATCGCCTTGTTGTAGCAGTTCACCCTCATAACATCCCCTGAAACCTTCACAAGCGGCATCCTTCACACTCATTCCCAAAGCTATTTCCAATTTCTGCCAGTCCTCGTCTGTTGGCAAGCGCCATCCTTCCGGAGCAACTAAAATAGCGGCATTGTAATCATACCAATACCCATATTTCTCGTACATCTCCTCTTTCATTGATCCACCTCCCAACTCCCCATCGCTTTCATATTTCCCATACAACCCGGATTCGGGAGCGTACCGCATATTACTGGTCATCCATTCCAAGTCTCCAAATCTTACCCAACCATATTCATTCCCATCACGTTCATCCACATAAGTTCCCGATGCATCCGGTTTAACAACGGGTATCACCTCATTATCATTATCACATCCCCAGATCGAAATCAACCCAAGGAAAACATATAATATCCCTTTATTCATAATTCTTTATTTAATCATTAATCGAACTTTAATCCCAGATCAATCAATACTCTCTTCATCTCATTCCATTTCGTTACACAAGCCGGATAACTTCCATTTTCAGTCATGAATTCTTCTTCCGTCATCGTTAACAAAACATTTACATAACTAGCCAAATCTTCCTCTTTCGAATACCATACTCTTACGGTTCCCATAAGTGGATTAGACCCCAAAAATCCCACCGTTTTAATATCATTCAACGGAGCAAAAATAGACCATTGTTCATAATAACCTTCCGCAAACGAGAAAAACTCCTCAAATTCGGAATCTTCCACTTTAGAAATACTATTAGAAACAATTTGTCTCAAAACAACAGCCGCATATTCTTCTTTTTCCTCTCCACTCATATTTAGAATATCCCTAAAAGCTACCGCCATACTATTCCATCCAGCGATATAATCCATATCCTCATCAACTAATTCGTACTGATCCCCATCTAAACTAGCCTGATAAGCATCAATCCGTTTCACCAACAATAACGAATAGGGATAAAGTTTCGAGCTAAACATATTTAATATTCTCTCTTTCATAAATTCTACGGCTGCCCGTTGAGATTCAATATCATCAAGATATTCAAAAAGATACCTTTGTTTCGACATGGATGTTAAATAATAAGAGAAATCTACTTTCTGTACGAAATAAACATCGTTACCATATCGATCGGTTCCCCGATATTCCTTTCTCAACGTGTCATTGAAGAGCAAATGAATTCCCAATGTTTCTTCAAATTCTTTACGTAACAAAGACTCCGGATCACTGGCATCTTCAGAGATCTCGTAATAATTATCTTTTAGATCCAATGGCTGTACATCTTCTTTCTCCGAACAACTCGACAACAAGCATACACACAGCCACCCCAAAATATATAAATACTCAAGTTTCATATTCATAGTTCAAATTATTAATTCAATGATTCTATTCTATAACTCCTCACCGGATGAGGATTATTTTGCATTCCCGTGTGAAATTCCAATACTTCATGGGGTATCGGTAAAACATAAGCCGGATCATTCTTCTCTAATTTATAGACCCGTTTCTCGATCTTTTCATCGGAAGAATCATCTTTATAAACATAGTATACTTTTTCAATTTCTTTGGAATAAGGATATTTTTCACATACCATATACCGTCTCAAATCAAACCAACGATGTCCTTCCAGACATAACTCCCGCCGACGTTCTTCCCGAATTTCCGTCACTAACTCTTCTCCGCTTTTCTGAAGTGTCGCATAACTTTCATTTTTAAAACGTTTTACTCGCAATTGTTCCAACAAATCTAGAGCCGTCGCCTCATCACCCAAATAAGCCGCCGCCTCCGCCCCGTTCAAATAGGCTTCTGCATTCCGAAACAAGAAATTATCCGATACCTCTATTTTCCGTCCCTCGTAAGCTAACGTGTAATTATAATAATAATCAGCAGCCGGATCATCATTCGCAAACGAAGAACTCTCAGCAATTTTAGCATATCCAACAAAATCATTATACGTCCAGAAGAAAACAGACTTCCTTAAATCTGTTATATCATAAGTATCATACATTTCACGTGATACTTGAAAACTCTTGTACTGATTGACTGTGTTATGAGTAATGGCATGACCACCCATTGAAAAAATTGTCTCCACAGAACTTTTGGATAGGAATCCCCCGGAAAATCCATTCAGATCCAAGAGATCAGGTTTGACTGCAATCACTTTTCGGGCATACTTCAAAGCTTGTTTCCAATCTTGTTTGTACAGGTAGAAACGACTCATCAGTAGATGTACAGCCGTACTATCAGCCTGATATATCGTACCAGGTAAATTCGCTTTTCCCAAACAATCTTCTGCAATCTTCAAATCCGATTCTATTTGTTCATAAACCCGGGCCACGCTCTCGCGCTGAAAAATTACATCTTGAATCTCCCCCGTAAGTTTTAAAGGTACCCCTAAATCGTTCTCCGCAGTGGAAATTTCATAGGGTTTCCCATACAAATTTATTAACGTAAAATAATAAGCCCCTCGTAGGAAATAAGCCTCCCCTTTCACCCGGTTTGCCCCTGCCACTTCATTATCACCTCCCTTGATATATTCATCAATAAGGTCAATGACACTATTTACAATATTAACATGGTAATATAGTTTCGTCCAATCACCGCTTTCATCTGCAAAAGAAGAACCATACTCATTCACGCCACAACGATCTTGCCAAGTATAATATCCGAAAATAGCATCTCTTCGATTAAAACCACTGGAACCGAAATCACTTTTCTCACATTCTTCTGTTTCATCCGACATATAGTGAAGATATGGGTAATAACTAGCTACCTGTTCTAACGAATAAGAACCATTCACTTTCATATATCCCTCACCGATTAACAACTCTTCTAAATCTTCATAACCACGAACTTGAACGGTATCTTGCGAATATTCCTCCAAAAAGCTACAACTTCCTAGGAAGAAAAGTATTATACTATATATAATAATATATTTCATAATTGTCAACATTAAAATGAAACATTTAATCCGAGAGAAATTGTAGGACGCTCGGACAATTGAATCTGAGAGAACACACTTTGTGTCGGAGTCTGTCCTTTCAGTTTTTTAGAACATATCGTGAATAAATTCGTTGCAGAAAGTGTCGACTCCAAACGAGAAATTCCAGCCTTCTTTAGCCATTTTTCCGGGAACACGTATGACAAACTAACATTACTACACTTTAAATAATCGGCACTCACAACCCTGGCATCGCAATAATCATACATATCCCAATAATTATCTGCAATGAATACGCCCTCATATGAACTATTTACGGACCAATGTCGTCCATACACACCATATCCTGGATCTGAAACGCTAAGAATCGCAGGTATTATAGTTTTCTTTTCATCTCCTGGCACTTTCCAACGATTTAGTAACGCCCGGCCAACATTATATTCCGAATAAATATTTCGATTATCTGAATCTTTTATCGCTTGAGAAAATACTCTTGATAAACGTAAACTAGCTCCCAAGCTGTACGCAAAAACCACGCTAGCCCGAATACGCTTATAACTGAAATTATTATACAAATTTCCGGATATAGAAGGATCACGTTTACCAGTTGCCTTTAATACCGTCGTGTACGTGTCATACTTATCCATGTTTTTCAACAAATCAATGCGATCCGAGTAATCGTCAAACAGAGGCCCTCCATCCAGAGGATTCAATCCGACAAAACGATACGAATAAAAAGTACTGACCGCTTTTCCTTTCACCAAAGCAGTTCCAGTCAAGAAATCGGACAACTCGTGAACATCCGCATTCGGCTGCGTATTCAACTTGTTTTTTGTCTTAGAGATCATCGTGGAAAACGACCACTTAAAATTATTCGTTTTCACCGGAACTAAATTCAAGGAAACGTTATACCCAATATTCAAAATCTCACCGGAATTTATAACATACGAATTCTGACCGTTCACACTAGAAATCGGTTTATTCATAAAAGCATCTTTCGTTCGTTTCCGATAATAATCCCCACTAATCTGTATCCGATTATCAAGCATAGACAACTCCAAGCCAACATTGAATGATCCGGTTCTTTCCCACTTCAAATCAGGGTTCGGATAGGATGACACCGATGACGTGAACTTATTATAATAGGAATCTTTCGGGTTGTTGATCAGCAGCAATTCGGGACTTTGCCCGTCTAACATATTACCTTGGTAACCATAAGACATTTTCAATGACAAAAAATTCAGCCACTCATTCTTTATCCCCGGTAATTCCGACACGTTAAATGCCCCGGATATAGCCCATACAGGTAATAGTTTCTCGTTACTCCGACTACCAAATTTATTAGAACCATCATAACGGGTGTTTGCATTGATACTGAACAAATTCTGATAACTATACGTCAACGTGATATAAGCCCCGATCAAATTTGTCAGATTATCCGTGATTGTCGGAACATTCGACATTACCCAATTAGCATAAGTTGCGTAATCAGAAGACGAAATATCACTGGTAAACTTTTTACCTCTATCTGCATAGTATCCCCGGGTTACATTTTGATACCCTTCATAACGGGATGATGACATCTCATAACCAAGAGTTCCGTTCAGATTGTGCTTATAATCCCGACCAAAATATTTATTCAAGTTTATTTGGAAACGAAGAGTATAAGTGGTGTTTCTCGTATTTTGTGCTGTCAGCTCCCCCCCGTATGGCATTAAACTTCTAGCTGGAGCCGTTTCTCCGTAATTAGACATTCGAAGGGTCGCCGCATACCATGTTTTCTCTCCCCAATAACCTTCTGCATTCACGTTTGATACAGCATAATTAAAAAGTATATTCGCATTTAAATAATCTGTAAACAAGAAATTTAACTGCGTACTCAAATTAAAATTATTATTATCTTGAGACGTGTAACTCTCCTTTTTCTCATTTAAAATATTAAAATCATAACCATAGCTGGAATTTATATTCTTCTTGTAATAACTCAATTCACCATTCTCGCCATAAGGAGAAATTGTCCGGCTAGCCATATAAGCATAATTAATCGACCCAATATCACTCTGTTCGTAAGCTCGTTTGCCGATGCTGGCGTTAAAATCAACTGCGGCCGTCAACCATTTATAAAGATTTGCATCCAAACTCAAGTTCCCCGTGTATCGGGAAATTTCTTGATCCCTAATCACATCATTGTCCCGCGAGTAGCCAATAGAAGAATAGTAGCGTAAACTCTCCGTTCCCCCAGAAATACTCAACGTGTGGTTATGTGAAATCACGTCCCTCGTTAAAATTGCAAACCAATCCGTATTATTATTCTCTATTTTCTTCACTTCACGAGCAAACGCCTCATCATCAAGCACTCCCGAATAAAGTTGTTGGAGCAAATACTCATACCCAACTACACTCATATCCGACGGGTAAACATAGGATTGAGCGACCAGCTCCCGAGACAGATCTACCCTCTCCTTTGAACTCATTAAATCTATTTGCCGATCACTATACCGGGGACGACGTTTATAAGTAGCTGTAACATTATACCGAACTAAAGGTCTCCCGATATGTCCCTTTTTTGTCGTTATCACGATTACCCCATTCGCAGCACGAGTCCCGTAAAGTGTCGTTGCGGCTGCATCCTTTAACACATCTAAACGTTCAATATCCTGTGGATTCAATCCGGCAATTGCATTTCCTATCCGGTTCACATAGTCAGGATCATTCAAAACATCCGAATCCAAAGGAACTGGGTCATTCACGACAATGCCATCCACCACCCACAAAGGTTCCCGGTTCCCGATTAAAGTGGAAGTTCCGCGAATCCTTAAACGTGGCACAACACCAACCTCACCGGAGTTCGTTGTCAACATCAAATCCTGGATTCGCCCCTCAAGCATCTGATCTATAGACGTGGCCCCCGGTATCATAATATCTTCCATTTTTACCGAAGTAATGGCACTGGTCAATTTCTTACGGTTAATAACCTGATAACCCGTCACGACAACCTCATCCAAATCCTCCACTTCTTCTTCTAAAGTTACGACTAGACGTTGGCCCGCTTTAAAAGCAACTCTTTTCTGCTTAAAACCGACGAAAGTAAATATTAGCCTTCCCGTATCTTGAGGAACTGTCATAATAAATTCTCCCAAAGAATTCGAGGCAGTTCCCACAACCGTCCCATCTAAACGAATAGTCACACCTGGTAATGGTTGTTTTTTGGGATCCAATACCAAACCTGTTACATTATACATTCTTTTTACAGAATCTTTTCCAGACACATACATCGGACGAATAACAAAAACACCATTCACGTAAGTATAAGTTAAAGATTTCCCTCGAAATGCTGCTTGTAATATGTCCTCCACGGTCGCATTCCTCATATTTACACTAACGGTACCATTACGTTCTATCTCCTTCAAATTATACAGGAAATCCACTGGAACCTGAGATTTGATCGTTTTAATCAAATCCTCGATAGAAACATCCCTTACAGAGATACTCATTTTCTCTTGCTGGGAATAGACTGTCGCTGAAAGTTGCATACAACTTACAAACAACAACACAAAACTCCATTTCATAACTTGCACGATTTTTCTAAAACGAATTCCCCGCCGTGGAATTCGTTCATTACGATTTTTTTTCATACATTTGTTTTGCTTAAAATGTTAATATTACATTTTGAATAACCAAGAGAACGGGTGCGGGAACACCCTTCTCTTTTTATTTCACAATAATCGTGTTTCCACGTATTTCAAATTGTACATCAGTTGTCATTTCCAACATCTTTAAATGTTCCTCAATACTATTATACTTTTTTAAATCACCCGTAAACAATTCATCTTTTACATCCGTACGTTTATAAAATACCACGACATCATACCAACGAGATAAAATAGTCAACATATCTTCCAAACGCTCCCGTTCAAAAACAAACAGACCGTCTTTCCACGAAATAAACAAGGCCGGGTTCACTTTCAATTTATCCATTTTACCACTTCCCCGATCAAAACAAGCTTGTTCCCCAGGTTCCAATAATATCTCGTTTTTGCTTTCCTCGACTTTAACACTCCCCCTTACTAATGTTGTTTCAACCCGCAAGTCATCCGGATAACATGATAAATTAAAAGCTGTTCCCAACACTTGTACGGAAAGATCTGAAGTCTTCACAATAAATGGACGCTTTTCATCTTTCGCTACCTCGAAATAAGCCTCACCCTGTAAAATGACCTCCCTACATTCATTCCCAAATGTCACCGGATACACTAATTTGGAATCAGAATTCAAGAATACTCGTGTTCCATCGGATAAAGTTAAAGCATACTCACCTTTCCGCGGAACATACAATTCATTCATCCGCATCGTTTCCTCCCGTTTTTCTCCATCATACCTTAACCCCGTGGAATCAATCTTCAATCCGCCACCTTCACGCCCAATAATTTCCTCATTTACAACATTCCCCAAAGCCATTTTTGTTCCATCATCCAAAGTAAGAATTGCTTTTTTCTGCCCGGGAGACAAGGTCTCCGATATATTTTCCTGTATGGGAGTATCTACCCACCAATAAAGCAACACCCCCAAAATAATTGGTAATACGATTGCGGCTGCCACTCGCATGTAATACATCAAACGTCGTTTTCTTAAATGCGTTCGACCGGCAAATTTCCGAAATGCTGCCTCCCGATCATATTTCTTTAACTCCTGTATCACGTTCACTTCCCTCTCACCGTCCATCATCTGCTTGAAAAACTCTCGATTCTCTTCTGCCTTCATCCATTCCCACAATTCCCGGACCTCATCTTCTTGAATTGCGTGCGTTCGGAATTTTCGAAATAAACTTGCTATCCTGTAAAAATCGCTCATAACTAAATTATGTTTCTACTATAGAAACACAGATTTACAAAACAGGGTGATAGTTTTGAGAAAAAATTACAAAAAAGTAAATAAAAACATCCAACCTTCCCGGGAAAGATTCTCACGCAAATAAACGTAAGCCTTCTTTTTCAATGTTTTAACTGTATTTACCGAAACATGCAAAGATTGAGCAATCTCTTCATTCCTCATACCTTTCATGGTCATTTCTACAATAACACGTCTCTGATCCGATAGGGAATTCAACACGGTAAATATCTGACGATAGTACTCTTCTTCAATTAATAATTGCTCGTTATCCGTGGAATCAAATGTCATCACTTCTCCCAAATGCTGAATAAGTTCTTCCTGCCGTTTTTCCTTTTGATCCCGAATATATACCAGACAAGCATTATGTACGGAGCGATAAAGATAAGCCGACACGGCCCGCATATTTTCAAACTTTCCTTCTCTCTCCCACAATTTCACGAAAATCTCCTGCACCACATCCTCTTCATCCATAAACTCTCCCACAAAACGATTAGCATAACGACACAACGATGCATAAAAAGTATTATATAAATACTTGAATGCCTCCTCCGTTTTATCATTTATACCATTTATCACGCCACCAAGATAATCGCTCATATATCTTCATTTGGTCAAGACAAACCTATAAAAAATATCTGGTAACACAAAAATAATGGCACATTTATAACATTACTTGCCATTAAGCAGGCAATGTAAATATTCATACCGCATCGTATTTATCGGATTCAGTTTCAATACTTTTTCTGCCGGATTCCATCCAAAAAAGATTTCGATTGCAGAACATACCTAATACCATAACAGATACAAACCCAAAACAAAAGTAACCCCCAAAGTAACACACCCTCCAAATAATAAAAACAGAATAACAAACTGACAATCCTTTAATCACACCTCAATAAATTGATGAATCCTTTTTTTCGCAACAAACAATATCTCAAAGATTTCCCAAAGAAAGATAAAAAATCTTGTACGTGAGAACCACGTGAAAAGAAATGATAACTTTGTTAAATAAAGAAACAAACGACACGTCAATATCACTTACATAAAAAATAGAAAATATATGCTTGGGAAACTATCCATCTATCTCTTTTTGTTACTCATTATTCCGGACGTCTATATCTACAAATTGTATATCACCAGATCAACAGGCGGTAGCCCGTTCGGTTGGCTGTGGTTTCTCCCTTCCGTGCTCCTAGTGTTCACACTCGTCTGGATTCTACTATCCTCCAAGGATGCGCTGGCCATACAAAGCCTCATCGGTACGTTCACAATCGCCTACATGGTCATCGTCCTGCCGAAAACGATCTTCATGGTTTGCTCGCTGCTCGATTTACCGTTAAAATACTTACTCAAATGGCAAATCCAGCCTTTTAGCTGGCTGGGAGTCGTACTGGGAGCTTGCATGATGATCATGGTTCTCTACGGGGCTATATGGGGTAAAACACGATTTGACGTGAAACAGGTCACTTTCGCCTCCCCGGACCTCCCCGCCGCTTTCGACGGGTATCGTATCGCCCAGATTTCCGACATACACACGGGTAGTTGGAACGGAGACCGGGCAGCCTTACAAAAAGCCGTGGACCGGATCAACGCCCAGCAAACCGATTTAATTGTTTTCACGGGAGACATCGTCAACACGAAAGCCACGGAACTGGAACCATTCGAAAACATTCTGGCACAACTGAAAGCCCCGGATGGAGTATTCTCCATTCTCGGGAATCACGACTACGGTCCTTACCACAACTGGCCTACCACCGAGGCCCGGGATCAGAATATCCGGGATATACAAGACAAGCAGGCCGTCATGGGTTGGCAATTATTAAACAATGATCACGTGATTTTGAAACGTGCCGCGGACAGCATCGCCTTAATCGGCGTGGAAAATAACGGGGAACCTCCATTCTCTCAATACAGTGACCTCCCCAAAGCCATGAAAGGCACGGAACAATGCGCGTTCAAACTATTGTTAAGCCACAATCCCACGCACTGGCGCCGGGAAGTACTCGACACGGACATCGACCTCATGCTGGCAGGGCACACACACGCCATGCAATTTGCCGTCGGACGACTTTCCCCGTCCCGATTCATGTACCCGGAATGGAGTGGGCTTTACATGGAAGGCAAACAAGGTTTGTATGTCAACGTTGGATTAGGATATATCGGACTGATGCCCTTGCGTTTCGGTGCATGGCCGGAGATCACGGTCATCACGCTGAAACAATTGAAAATGGAGAATTAAAAATTGAAAATGAAAATTCAGTAAGAAATTCGAAAATAAGTGACACTTTTCAGGCGGTTGGATGTTTTGAGGGAAAACTAAAATTAAAACTGTATGTTACACTTTAAAACAATTGCGCTATTATCCTCCGTCACGCTGATCGGATGTACCTCTTCGCCTCATGCTTGGCAAGGACAATCCGGTAGTAAACGAGTTTTCATCGAGTTAGAGACCACACCGGAAGGAACATCTCAAGCCTTCCTGTCACTTCCGGAACAATGGATTGACAAAGCAAAAGCCGACACGCTCGTACTTTCAGACGAAAGTATCCTTGCCATCTTCAACCGGGAGAACATCCGCTTTGAAGGTTCCTTCCATTCCGGCAAAGACTCCATTCAAGCCGAAGTAACCACCTACGGAAAGACTCGGGAATTCGCTCTCGGTAAAGTCGATAGCCTCCAACCGGTCTATTTTGCACAAAATCCACGCCCACCTTATCCTTACCGTTCCGAAGAAGTCACCTACGAGTCATGTGATTCGATACAAGTTGCAGGCACACTGACGATTCCACAAGGTAAAGGCCCTTTTCCAGCTGCCATTATTATATCTGGAACTGGGAAACAAGACCGGGACGGAACCTTTTCCGGCCACAAGCCCTTTTTCAAAATAGCGGACTACCTCACCCGACAAGGCTTTATCGTACTACGAGCCGATGACCGAGGAACCGGAAAAACCAACGGGATATACGAAGAGGCCACGACGAGTGATTTTGCACGGGATGCCCAAGCCGGAATCAATTACTTGAAACAACGCCCGGAAACAGACACCAAGCACATCGGGGTCATCGGACATAGCGAAGGTGGACAAGTAGCACTCATGCTGGGAGCTGACTCCCCGGACGTGTCATTTGTTATTTCTCTGGCAGGAGTGGGTGTTGATGGCTTACAAATATTGAAATTACAAAATGACGCGATCTTGCGTACTACTCCCGGAATGACCCCGGAACGGGTGGATCAGTTTATGAGCCTTTTCAACACGCTATTCGACAAAGTACACTCCGTCCCCTTGGAACAACCCTTAGACATACCCTTACGACAAGCCTTCGACCAATGGGTAGCCCAACAAGATGAGGCCACGCTGAAAGCCGTCAATTTTAATGACGGGAGAGACGAAATGTTTTTCAGTCGTTACCTGCATCAGGCACAAGGACGTTGGTACAGGGAAATGATCAATTATGATCCGGAAAATTATATCCCCCGCATCCATAAACCCGTTCTGGCATTAAACGGGGACAAAGACATCATGGTTCCCGCCAAAGAGAACTTGGAATCCATCAAGCAATTACTGGATAAAGGTGGAAACACACAATACAAAATAGTGGAACTCCCCGGCCTAAACCACATGTTCCAGCGCTGTAAAGAGTGTACCCGGGAAGAAATTCCCGACCTAGAAGACGTGTTTTCAAAAGAGGCCCTACAAATCATGGGGGATTGGTTACGAGAAAATGTACAAAAAGACCGAAAGTAAAATAATCAGACTATAGACAGGATAAAAGGGGTTGAATTCTAAGTCTCTTGCAACTATTTAATGAAGAAAATCGTGGTAAAATGTATTTTTATTGCGATTTTCTTTCCCCCCACAGCTTCTTTTTCTTTTCAAAAATCTCGTGATTCGCGAGAGACTTTCGAAAAGAAAAATAATCTTTCCCTCGCGCGTGTCACCGTCCTATGCTCTTAATGTAACAGCACCAAACAAGACTTTTCAAACTCTTTTTGAAAAAACTAAACCGAAAATGCCGGATTATACTTTTTGAACAACCCATTTTTTACCTCTACAAACTATCTTCTATCGATATACTTGTTATTAACTATGTAAAAATTCATTTACATCTACTAAATATTTACTATTCCATTTCTATTTTAATTGGACAGGAATAGGAGCGGAATAGGAGGGGAATGGGAGCGGCTTACAATATGATAACTAGATAATCGCTATCTAATATAAATTTTGTTAATTATTGTAAGAGAAACAAGCGTTAAAATTTTTCTGAATCCAAACTTAAATCAGAAGATTTTTCCTACGATATGTTCTTCCTGTCGAATTCAACGGATATACATTGATTCTCGACAAGGTTTCAAACGAAAACAAATCATCATTTTCAGATAATAATCGTGAAGACCGTCTCTTTACCTTCTATGGATGAAGCTTTTAGATTACCGCCGTGCATCCGCATGATCTGGCGGGAGACACTTAGCCCGATGCCCGAACCCTCTTCTTTCGTGGTAAAGAAGGGGACGAATATCTCGTTCATGATTTCGGGAGGAATACCGGGACCGTTGTCCCGTACCCGGATCAGCACCTTTCCCGTCGGCCCGTGCTCAGCCGAGAGGGTGATGTGGGCATCTTCCCTACCCCGCAAAGCGTAAAACGCATTTTTCATCAAGTTCAAAAGGACTTGTCCCATGAGGTTCGGATCGGCAAAAACCTTCAGGTCTTCCGGCTCAATGCAAATGTCGATCGTGACTTCCGGAAAATTCGGTTCCGTGCTGCTCAGGATCACCGCCCGCTGGATAAATTCGTTCAAATTGATCAATTCCCGCTCAGGCCGAGGAATGCGGGTAAACTTACGATAGGATTCCACGAAAGAGATCAACCCTTTGCCCGTTTCACTGATCACCTTCAACCCGTTTTCCGTGTTGCGTTTCAAGTCATCGGGAGTGATTTCAGGGTCAGAGTGCATGGAAAGTAACGTGTCGCTCAAAGAGGTTACCGGGGCGATCGAGTTCATGATCTCGTGCGATAACACCCGGATCAGACGTACCCAAGAATCAATTTCTTTCTCGTCGAGTTCGTTCTCGATGTCATTCATAACTAACAGGGTGATGGGCTTGTCTCTTAACAAGATGCGAGAGGCACTGACCAATAATTGCACGGAACCCCGTTCGTTTGTGAAAGTCACCCGCCGACTCTCTCCGGGACGGATTTCCGTCACCAGCAATTTTAAGGCCGGAGACACTCGTTCCAACTGGTTGACGTGTGTAAATATCTCTAAGCCTAGCAATTTTAAGGCAACTTGATTATTCTGCGTCACGAATCCCCGTTCGTCCAATGCCACTATCCCGGAACTCACGCTGTTTATGATCAACTCGTAAAATTGCTCCCGTTGCTGTATCTCCAAGCGGGTATTCTGCAAAATATCCTTGATCCGGTTCAGCACCCCGTTCAGGAAACGCTCGGAATGGCTACCGTCGTGTTCCGGGAAATGAATGGAATAATCATCGTTCTCCAAGGCTTGAAAGAAATAAGCCAGTTTCCGGTTCACAGAGCGAATATTCCACACGATACGAAAGCAACACCCCACGGCGAGTATTGACGTGGCAATCCCTGGAATATACTCCTCTTCCGACAAGAAATAACAGGTCGCCACGACCAAAACGATCAGAAGTAACAAATACGCCAATACCCGCGAGGTGATGTTTCTTACCATATCTTATTCTTACAGATTGAATTTTTTCATCTTGTTATACAGGGTTTGCCGGGTAATTCCTAGCCGGGACGCGACAGCCGACAAATTGCCCTCGTGCCGTTCCAAAGCCTTGCGGATCATCTCCCGTTCCATATCCTCGAGGGTTTCCAAGGGAGCTATCTCGCCCGGCTCGCTTTTGAACAGGAAATCTTCGGGGGTAAGTACCTGCCGATCGCACATGATCACGGCTTTTTCCACGGTGTGCTGTAATTCCCGCACGTTTCCCGGCCATGAATATCCTAACAGCCGTTGCCGGGTCTCGCCGGAAAAGGACAAATCGGGTTTCCGGTATTTCCTGCCGTAGTCCCGTAAAAAGGCCTCTGCCAGTAACAGAATATCATTCCCTCTTTCCCGTAACGGGGGGACTTCCACGTGGATCGTGTTGATGCGATAAAGTAAATCTTCCCGGAAAGTACCTTCTTTGACCATCCGGGGTAAGTCGCTATTCGTGGCACAGATCAGACGGATGTTGACATCAATCGGTTTATTCGATCCCACGCGGATCACCTTCCGGCTTTGCAGGGTTGCCAGTAACTTGGATTGCAGGGCGTATGACAAGTTTCCGATTTCATCCAGAAATAACGTACCCTTGTTTGCCGCCTCGAATTTCCCGACACGATCTTCCCGCGCATCGGTGAAAGCCCCCTTCACATGACCGAACAACTCACTTTCGAAAAGGGTTTCCGTAATTGCTCCCATATCCACCGAAATCATCACCTCCCCTTTCCGCCCCGACAAGGCATGAATTTCCCTTGCCACGATCTCTTTTCCCGTACCGTTTTCCCCGGTAATCAGCACGTTTGCATCCGTGACCGCCACTTTTTCAATCAATTGACGTACCCGACGCATGGCATCCGACTCACCCCACACGACAGTTCGTTCCGGGGAAAGCTGCCCTTTCAGCACTTCTTCCTTTGCTTTGAGTTGTTTCACCTCACGTCGGGATTCATGCAGACGATACGCCGCCAACAGGGTTGCCACGAGCTTGGCATTATCCCACGGCTTGACAACAAAGTCTGTCGCTCCTTCCTTCACGGCCCTTACCGCCAGATCAATGTCCGCGTAAGCCGTGAACAAAACCACGGGGATTTCCGCGGCATACCCCTTGATTCTCGCCAACCAGTAAAGTCCCTCGTTCCCGGTATTGATTCCCGCCGAGAAATTCATATCTAACAATACCACGTCCACCCGACCGGATTCGAGGATTGCCTCGATCTGGTTCGGGGTTCTGATCGTGATTACCTCCCGGAACACTCCTGCCAACAGCATCTCCAAAGCGTTCAGCACGGCCTTGTTATCGTCCACGACCAGTATGGTTCCCTGTTTCGCCATATATCTTGTTTTTCTACTCCAACATTTTTTCTAAAATACGCTCCACTTCTTCAGATGACGGACCGATGGCTAAAATTTTGCCGTCCCGGTCCACCAAAAAAGTTCCCCCACCGGAATTACCGACACAGTATTTAAACCAAATGTTCCCGGCATCGTTGAGTTCCACGAGGTTCAACCACGGGTAGCCATCTTGAAGGGCCGCGGCTTTCGCCGTCTGCACCGTCTTTTCTCTGGCAACCCCGACTATCGTGAAACCTTTGGATTTGTATTTTTCATACACGGGAATCATGCTTTTCGCCGACCGTCGGCACGGGCCGCACCAAGAGGCCCACAGGTCAATCAAAGCTACCTTTCCTTTTATCTGCTCGGATAAAGTCACGGGATTCCCCTCGAAGTCCGGGGCGGTGAAGTCGATGTAATGTCCACCCACTTCGATCTGTTTTAATGACTGAAGCATGGTAGCGATTAACCCCGTGTATGAATGTTTGGGGAACATGGGTTTATAGATGGTGTAATACATATTTTCCAGACGCGGCAAGTCTTTAAAAGACAAAATCTCAAGTTCTTCGGGAAAACCATGTACCCGGTAATCTACCCAATGTCTTAAATCATCCATCAACAGGAAGTAGGTCGCCACCGACGGATACTTTTCCATGTATCCCTCTTTCCATTTCTGCTCTTCTTTCCTTAAATTTTTATATTTTTCGTTCAACGCTATTGCTTGAGGGGTACACTCTTTGTTCTCCTTCTTTAATTGCTGGTAAATAGCATCCAAACTATCATACTTTTGTTTATTCTCGTAATTTTGAGACATCAATTCATGCAATTCCAAGGCCCTAGGCGTATAATAAAGTGCAGGCTCTCTCAATGAATCATATTGACGATATATCGTGCTAAAATGAAATTGCTCTTCTCTCAATTGCTGATAACGTTGATACAGCTCATTGACCTCTTTTCCACGAGTTCCCGAATCCGTATAGGCATCTTCCGACTGAATCGTGATCTCGACTTCCCCCGGTTCTATGAAAAAACTTACCGGACGATAAGAAGATTTTGCCAGTTCGTCGGTAAACACGAACCAGTACATTTTGCTCTCTCCTAATTGGCACACGTATTCGAACTTCCCGTTTCGAACAGGTATTATGGCGTATGGTTCCTGAATCCGATCATCATCCTCGTATCCCATCAACACTAATCGATAGCTCGACGGGTGTCCCAGCACCTTCCCCCGGATCAGGCAATCGCTCCCCTTTTCCAGCTTTTGCGGTTTCTCATCCAACACGATTCCCCCAATCCGCCAGTCCGTTTCATGGTTCCCCTCCACGTAATCCACCTTTTTCTCCCCGGCATTCACGGGTTCGAAATAGAGCTGAAAAGTCATCTGCCCGGATTCCGGTAAAAATACCTGTTCATTCAGCTTGATCCCCTCAGCTTTTAAGAGCTTGTACTCTTTACCACTTTCCCCTCTTAATACCGTGCGCCCCACAACCCGAAACCACTCGTTAGGTAAATACTTCACTTGTCCCGTGATAATTGTCGCCTTATCGGTCAGCTCCATTTTTATAATATCAAACATATACGTGTTGGTTGTCTCGTACCACGGGACTTCAATCACTCGTTGTCCCCATCCCAACGATGTCCAGAGACACAAGCATAATCCGAAGAGCAAGCTTTTACCTTTCATAAATTGTTATTTTTTGGTTTTTAATTCTTCCCGTCTCGTCCAAATTTTTCCGGAGGGTAATCGTTCTATTTTAAATCAGAGAATTTCCCGGTTTTCCAACTCGGTCACGATTTGCCCGTCAAAGAGATGAACCACCCGGTGGGCATACGAGGCGTCATGCTGGGAGTGGGTCACCATGACAATGGTGGTTCCCTCTTGGTTCAGCTCGGTCAATAGGTTCATGACTTCCGCCCCGTTTTTGGAATCGAGGTTTCCGGTCGGCTCGTCGGCAAGGATCAGCTTGGGCCCTGCCACGACGGCACGGGCAATGGCAACCCGCTGTTGTTGTCCCCCGGAAAGTTGCTGCGGGAAGTGCTTGACCCGGTGACTAATGTTCATCCGGTCGAGAATCGACGTGACCAGTTCCTTTTTCTCCGACGCCTTTTTCTTCAGGTAGATCAAGGGTAATTCCACGTTCTCATAGACATTCAACTCGTCAATCAAGTTAAAACTCTGGAACACGAAACCGATGTTCCCCTTGCGAACCTGCGTCCGCTGTTTCTCTTTTAAATGCCCGACTTCCTGCCCGTTGAAATAATAATTCCCGGATGTCGGGTTATCCAACAAACCGATGATGTTTAATAAGGTTGACTTACCACAACCGGAAGGTCCCATAATGGCCACGAATTCTCCCTGTTTCACGTGAAGGGACACATCGTTCAACGCTGTTGTTTCGACCTCTTCAGTACGAAATACTTTACTTAAATGCTCAATTCTTATCATGATTCAATCTATTTACGAGTAAAACTTCACGTTGAACGTACCATTATCATGCCAAAAGGTATTTTACACTAATTATCAATACATTACCAAAATGTACTTCATATCACGTGTCAAATAATTAGACAATCGTGTCTTATTTTTTGACATCCCGTTCTTCCCCATTTTCCTCTATACAACTGAAAACAAACACTTTCCGACTTTGGCACGACATTCGTTCCTCTGGATGCAAGATAAAACAAAAAATGATGATATTAAAGCAATATTCCATTCTATTGAGCATTTTAACATCCGGTTTGCTTGTCAACGGGCAAAACCGGGAATGGAGCCTTCAGGAGTGTATTGATTACGGCGTGGAGAAAAGTCTTTCCATGCAACAACGGGAGCTACAAAATAAAAACGATAAACTGGACGTGCGGGATGCCACGCTCTCGCTCCTACCCTCCGTTAACGGGATTTCTCCCGGCGTTAGTTACAGTTTCGGTCGGGGGATTGACCCGGAAACGAACACGTACACGAATACCCGCTATATGTCGGTCGGGGGATTCGGCGTAGGCAGTAGCCTGACCGTGTTTGCCGGGTTCAGTAATATCAATCGCCTGCGAGCTACCAAGTTAAGCCGCCTGATGGGATGGGAAGAAACCGAGAACCAAGCCAACCAGATCGCCATACAGGTGATGAATGCTTTCTTCACGTTATTGTATGCCGAGGAAGAGGTTCGGATCACGCAGGAACAGGTGGAAAACTCCCGGTTGCGTCTCAAAAAGATTGAGCGGGAATACGAGTTAGGGAAAAAGCCGAAGAGCGATCTTTTCGAGATGCAGGCGCAACAAGCCTCCGTGGAGTTCCGGCTGATCACGGCACAAAATAATTGTCTCAACGCGCAAGCCAATCTCAAGTACATTATGAATTATAACGCGGAAGAGGAATTAAAGATTGATGCCCAGTCGGTTTCCGAAGTTCACCCGGAACTCCACGAGTTGAAGACCGAAGAGGTTTTCTCGCAAGCACTCCAAACATTGCCGGGAATCAAACTGGCCGCTTACCAAATCCGTTCCGCACAGCTCGGCGTGTACTCGGCAAGAGCCGGGTTATATCCCTCGATCAGTATTAGCGGAAGTATCTCTTTCGGAAATTATAGTGACCAGCGTTCGGGGGATTTCTTCTCGCAAATCACGGACCGAAACCAGATCGGGAAAGGGTTCAGCATCGGTATGAGTATTCCCTTCTACTCCGGTCTCAGCCGCCGTTCCAGTCTCCAAAGAGCCAAACACAATTATCAATCGTCGAAGATACAATACCAACAGACGGAACGAGCATTATATAACGAGATACAACAAGCCCTGCAGGATTTGAAGTCCTGCACCCAGCGCTACCGGATTGCCGTTCAGCGAGAGAATTTCAGCACCCTCTCCTACAACGCCGCCCGCAAACGTTACGAGCAAGGACTAATCACCATCATCGACCTGAACACGACCTCCAACAGCCTCCTCGAAGCAAAGTACGACGTGCTGCGAGCCCGCTTGGACTACGTGATGCAGAAGAGAATGATTGATTTTTATCAAGGAAAACCGTTACAATTGAAAATTGAAAATTGAAAATTGAAAATGAAAAAACGAACTCCCTCCCCCCTTCGGGGTGCTCCCTCTATAAACAGAGGGAGAGTTGAAATACTCCCTGTTTTCGGGAAGAGTCACCAGCTCCTCCTCTGTTTATAGAGGAGGTGGCAGCGAAGCTGACGGAGGAGTTCAATCTAAAATCTAAAATAATTAAATCTAAAATAACATCGTGGATCGACTAATAGAACAAAAAAGAGGAATTAAGAGGAAACATATACCTTACCTCATCGGGGGAATATTTATTCTCTGGTTTGCCGGGTGGGCCGTGTTCGGGAATCACGAATCGGCTTTGCGGGTGGACAAGGAGAAAGTGACTATCGAGGACGTGAGTCAAGGGATATTCCATGATTATATCCGAATCATGGGGAACGTGGAACCGTTGACATTCTCGCAGTTAACCGTGCAGGAAGGGGGAAACGTGAAAGAGATTCTCGTGGAAGAGGGAGAAATGGTGAAGGCAGGAGAGGTCATTATCCGGCTCGAAAGTAAGAACCTGGAAACGGAGATACTGAATAGCAAGGATCGGTTCGCCGAGGAAGAGAACTCCGTGCAGAATAGCCTGCTGGACTTGGAACGGGAAGAGCTGAACCTGCAACAGGAACGATTGACGCTGGAGCTTGACGTGGAACGGAAGAAACGAAAATACTTGCAGAACAAGCAACTTTTCGAGGAAGACTTGATCGCCAAGGAAGAGTATCTCGTGGCCAAGGAAGATTACGAGTACGCCATCCACAACCGGGAGCTGATCACAGAGAAACAAACGAAAGATTCCATTCGCCGCCACTCACAGGTCATTATGCTCAAGCAAAAAATGGAGAATGCCCGGCGTAACCTGCGACTGACACAGGAACGCTATGCCCGGCTTAACGTGTGCGCCCCGATCGACGGGCAGTTGAGCGACCTGAACGTGGAGATCGGTCAAGTGGTGGGGGCTGGCAGCCAGATCGGGAAAATCAACGTGCTGAACAATTACAAGGTGATGACACAAATCGACGAACATTATATTGACCGGGTACGCAAGGGGCTGACCGCCACGTTAGAGCGACAAGGGAAGGATTACCAGATGGGGGTGATCAAGGTGTACCCCGACGTGAAGGACGGGCAGTTCAAGACCGACTTGGAGTTCACGACTACCGTCCCTCCCAATATCCGGACGGGACAGACGTACCATCTGAACCTGCAACTCGGTGCGGCGGACGAATCGATACTGATTCCCAGAGGTACTTTTTACCAAAGCACCGGGGGACAATGGATATACGTGTTGTCGCCCGACGGAACAGAGGCTTTCCGGCGAAAAATAAAAATCGGCAAACAGAATCCCCGTTATTATCAAGTGACGGAAGGACTCGAACCGGGTGAAAAGATCATCACGTCGGGATACGAAATGTTTGGCGACAATGAACGACTTATTTTCAAGTGATTTTTTGTACTTTGCAACACGGCTAAAAATAACACGATATGTATCATCTCAAACTGGTAGGACGTCAGATTTTTCAACGGAAAGGCTATTTCGTGATCAACACGATCGGGCTGGCCGTGGCTCTCACCGCCTCCGTATTTATTTATACTTTTCTGGTAAAAGAGTGGCAGACAAACACGTTCCACGAGAATGTTGACCACATTTACCGGATCACGGTTCAAACCGACGGGAATACCCACTGGGGGGCAGAGGTTTGCAGCTCGCTGGGAGAGATTGCCAAAGCGGAATTGCCGGAAGTGACTGACTATACCCGGATCATCACGGCACGGGAGATGAAAATTCGCTGGGAGAATGACGATCATTATCAAACCGGGATTTCCTGCGGGTACGCTGACCGACAATTGTTCAGCATGTTCACGTTCCCGCTCGTGACGGGGAGTATTCAAGCCTTCGAACACCCCGGCTGGGTGGTGATTTCGGAAAGTATTGCCCGACGTCACTTTAAGGATGCAAATCCCATAGGGAAACTGGTATATCTGGAAAACCTGTACACGAGTGGAAGTGTTTCAACATTCCGGATTGCCGGGGTCATGAAGGATATGCCACCCCGTTCATCCATTCAAGCCGACGTGATTCTGGATTTTTCCGTGATAGAACATTCGTTCCGGTACAACATGGGAAACGCCGTGCAGACGTTTATTCAATTAACCGACGGGGCAGATGTCCAAAAAGTTGAAGAGCAATTACTTCAAATTGAATACCGGGAGTCTGATTATATTCGGGAACAAAAGGAGCTATTGCAGTTACAACCGTTACGGGAAATGTACCTGCACTCGGATCACATACAGGACTTTGACCTCTCCTTTGCCCAAGGGTCGGGAACTTTTAACTGGATTCTGTTCGGAATCCTCTTACTCATCCTGTCGCTGGCATTTTGTAATTACCTCATCATCAAACTAGCCCTAGCGGATAAAAACGCAGAACGGTTTGCCATACAAAAACATTTCGGGAGTAGTAATCGAAATATTTTCGTGCAGGTGTTGCAGGAAATAGGCATATATACCGTGACGGCCTTCGCCCTGACGGTCGTGCTGACCTTTATTTTTTATCCCTATTTCGCACAAATCATTTCGCCCAAGCATCCCTTTCCATTTTATTTGGGCGGAACGGAAGTTATCGGTTTCCTGCTCATCTTCCTGCTGTTTGCCGGATGCATCGGGGGAATTACTTACGGGCATATTAGCCGAAAACTCAACTCTTCCGGACTGAAAAACACGATTACCTCTTCCCGCTCGTCGCTGGATTTGAAGAAAATTCTGATGATTGCCCAACTGACAATCTTCTGCGGATTGCTTTTTTTCTCCATCGTGTTTCTCCGACAAATCGATTATCTCCAAAATAAACCGCTGGGTTACAATAACCGAAACACGATTTCTTTCGATTGGCCGAATCCCTACGAGATCACGTCCCTGAAGGAAGAGTTGTCGCAACACCCGGACGTGCTGGCCGTGAGTTGCGGAGCCTTGCTCCCGATCGGGAACTGGGCGCACTGGGACATTCATTTGGCCGAGCAACCGGAAAAAAGCATACAATCCTACTCGCTTTTGTGTGACGAAGATTTCCTCCGTACCTACCAGTTAAAACTCGTGGAAGGACGGGATGCCAAAACGAAGGTCACGACACCGGGAATCTATTCCCGTAAGCCCGTGGACGTCGTGGAGATTGTCGTGAACCAGAAGTTCGTGCGGCAAATGGGATTGAGTCACCCGATCGGAACGCTACTGAGTGACGGAACCGCCAAAATGCAAATCGTGGGGATCGTGCAGGACTTCCACTACCGTTCACTCTACGAACCGATTCAACCCGTCATGATCGGTAGTGACCTTCCGGGGGTGTCGTTCACCCTCATCGTCCGGTACCGGGAAGGGAAACGAAGCGAGATGATCCGTTACCTGCGACAATTACACGAAACCCGTCACCCGGAAACGCTGATGAGCTATCAAGAATATCCCTATTCCGAACTATACGAGCGAGAAATCATGCTGGGACATCTCGTGTATATATTCACGGGCATCGCCCTATTGATCGGGGGCATGGGAGTACTTGCCTTTTCTGTTTTCATCGCCGAGAGCAAGACTAAAGAAATCGCTCTCCGCAAGGTGAACGGGGCCTCGGAAGGGCAAATTATGATTTACCTGAACCGTATTTTCACGGGGCAAGTAGCGGTCGCCTGTGTCGTGGGGATTCCCTGTTCCTATCTGATTTGCCGACAATGGTTGCAAGGTTTCGCATATAAAGTCACGATAAGCCCTTGGATTACCGTTTGCGTGATCGGGGGGACTTTGCTACTGGTGGTTCTCGTCACCGGCTGGCAAATACGCCGGGCCACACGCCGAAACCCGATTGATACCCTTAAAACCGAATGATCATGCGGATGTTCCAATATAAAATATTATTCCGGCATTGGGGTAAAAACAAAATATATCCCTGTATCTCGACATTCAGTCTGGTTATCGGTCTCACGTGCAGCACGCTACTGATTGGGTTTGCCATGCACGAACGGCGAACGGCACATTCCACGCCCGGAGAGGATCAGCTTTACGTGGTGCAAACGAAAGATAATTTTTACCACAACTCGGAACTGAAAACGTACGATACCCCGGTCGGGGCTGCCCAAAAACTACACGAGAAATACCCGCAGGTGACGGGGTACTGCACTTTTCGACAAGAATTTGTCGTCATGCACCGAGGAAAGCACAAGCTGGAGATTGATAACGCTTATAAAGTAACTCCCGGTTTCGACACGCTTTTCCAGCCGGAAATGATTAGCGGGAATTTAAAACAAACTTTATCGCATCCCTTGGAGATCGCGATAACCCGGAGTTTTGCCCTCCACACGTTCGGGAAGGAAAACCCGGCGGGAGAGGTTCTCACGCTCGAAACCTACAAAGATGTATTCGTGAAGAACGGGGACGGTTACGGGGTTTCACAACAACAAGTCAATCAAGACTACACGATCACCTCAGTCATTGACGATCGCCAACCAAGTGTCCTGTATTACGAGCTTCTTTTCGGGTTATCCCCGGAAGAGATTGCCCGACAACCTTTCAGTACTTCGTGGTATCATAACGTGGTGCAAGTGCAAGCGGGAAGTGATCTATCCGCCCTGCAAGAAAAGGATGAAAACGCCACCCCGCTTTTCCTGCTCCCCATCGAACAGGCGTACTACACGAAAGATTATTCAGAGAACCGACTTTTCAGGTACCGGGATTATAAACAGTTGCAAACCAGCCTGTATATCGCACTACTTATTCTGATTATCGCTTGTTTTAATCACGTGAATATCAACATGACCCGGTCGTTCCAGCGTTTGCTTTATTCCGGCCAGCAACTGATACACGGGGCTTCCCGGAACGAAATCCGGTGGCAGGTGATTCAAGAAACGGCACTCCAAGTAGGCTTTGCTTTCGTTATTTCACTGGCATTGATTTACACGGTGTTACCGACGTTTAATGCCTTTATGGATTCCAAGCTGGCTTTTGTCGATCTGTTCCGGGGAGAAACGCTACCGATCATTTTCTATACCCTTGTCGCCGTGATCCTGTTCCCGTCAATTTATATCCTGTACAAAGCGGAACGGGTGGCTCTGGCCGATATTCTAAGGAAAAATTACACGTTTCATCGCTCGCTGATTGCCGGAATCATTGTTGTCCAATTCACAATTTCAATCATTTTACTGGCCCTTTTCCTCACGATAAAAGGGCAGACCGAATATATCACACACATTCGCCCGGATGCGGAATCGATTGTTTCCATAGAACACGAATATATTCCCGACGAACATTCGTGGAAGATATTCAAGGAACAAGTGATCACGCTACCGGAAGTTGTTGACTACACCTCTACCCTCCCGCTCATGAACGGGGCCATCGCTAACCGGGAGTTTAATGCCAACACGCTAAAGATGGATCAACGCTTTTTCCGTTTTTATCACGCCGAACTCGTGGCAGGGGATTCCTTGTGTCATGCTACCGATGTTTCGATCCACAAGGTGCTGGTGAATGAATCGCTGATCAGAAAGAAACAGATCGAAAACCCAGTCTGGCAATCTTTTTCACATGACGGGATGGACTTCGTAATTTGCGGAGTCATCAAGGATTACGCTATTGATCACGTCACAAACGAGGTCGAACCGTTAATTATCATCCGGGAGACGGATGACTGGGTAAACGCCAGAGGCTCGGTGATTAAAACCCGACCGGGAGAGGTTGAGGCCACGATTGCCCGGATGCAGAGCTTGTGGGAAACGATCGCTCCTGATGAATCACCGTTGGTTTTTACCTCTTTGACCGAGATTTACAGGGATATACACAAGGAAGAGTTTCGGACGGCACGAATCGTTTCCGTATTCACATGGATCAGTATGCTACTCTCTTGCATGGGATTATTCGGGTTAGCGTGGTATTCGGTGGAATGTCGGACAAAAGAAATTTGCCTGCGGAAAGTCAACGGGGCAACCGAAAAGCAAATCGTACTGCTCGTGTGCGGACGTTTTGTGAAATGGATGATCTGGGCCTCACTTCTCGGTATTCCAATCGCTTGGTATTTAGCTAACGCATGGATTTCGCAATTCGTGTACAGGGCTGAGTTATCCCCGTGGATTTTTATCACGAGTATATTGTTCGTAATTATGATAGGCATTATTACCGTGATTCGCCAATCTTGGTATGCCGCAACACTAAACCCGATAGATACCCTTAAAACCGAATAGTCATGTTTAAACAATATTTCAAAATTATCCTCCGCAACTGGAAAAAGAACAAGATATACACCGTCATCAATATCGTGGGGTTGGCCATAGCCTTCTCCATCACGTTATTGATCTCGAATCACGTGATCACGGAATGGACAATGGACAAGTTTCATTCCAATGCAGGAAACATCTACCGGATTACTAACCAATACCTAGAATCCAAGGAGTGGGAAAGTCTTACCGCCTACCTAATCGGTCCTTATGCCAAACAGGAAATCCCCGGCATTGTCAATTACACCAGAATTATGCCCAGCAACTCTTACGGAATAAAAAACAACGAGACGGAAGAGTATATCCCCATTCCCAAAAGTCTTTTTATAGATGAAAATTTCTTTCAAATGTTTGATTTCCCAATTATACAAGGAAAAATCGACAGCACAGTATTAAATTGGATCGTCGTCACCCAAAACTACGCAAAACAGCACTTCGGCGGCCAAAATCCTATCGATAAAACTGTCTTCATCAAAGACTTGGATTCCGAAAAAGACCACGGATGTGTAGCCCGGATTGTAGCTGTGATCGAAGATTTACCGGCAAATTCTTCCATTCAATCCGACATTTTTATTGACAGTCGAGTCATCTCAAAAAATAGGGATATACTCTATTGGGGATGTTGTTCCTCCTATACCTATCTTCAACTTGCATCAACAGCAGACATCTCCGTCATCGAGCGAATGATACCTCAAATGATCGAAAAAAACAACTCTTACTTGAAAGCCAATGAATACAGATGCCAATTACAACCCCTAACAGACATCTATTTTCATTCAAACCACCTTCATCCCGAGGCCATTTTACGAGGCCAAATATCCTTGTCTCTCCTTCTCTATGGAATTATTTTACTGATCCTATTTTTGGCACTAGGCAACTACATCATGATCAAAACGGCCCAAATAAATAAAAATATTACCCGAATGGGCATACAAAAATGTTTCGGAGCCGACAACCGGACAATACGACACCAGTTATCGCTGGAAATTGGTATTCACACTCTATGTGCCTTACTTTTATCTTTCGCACTCGCTTACGTGTTGCACCCGTACATCATAGAAATTCTCTCTCCGGAACACCCGTATTGGTTTCATCTATCCTTTCAAAAATTCGCGGGATTCCTCTTACTTGTCTTCTTCGCCATGTTCTTAACCGGATTTGTATTACACTTATACACTCATAGAAGATTAAACCATAACGGACTCAAACAGGCCATCCAACCTGCTCCCGGGTATAAGGATATAAAAAAAATACTCACAATTGTACAAATTACAATTTTCAGCGCCCTCCTTTTCAGTGCCCTCGTAGTATCAAGGCAAATGAACTACATGCAACACATGGATTTGGGATTTAATCAGGAAAACATCTTATATTTTTACTGGCCGGACAATGAATTTCGATACGAAACCCTAAAACAAGAACTGCAACATCACCCTGCCATACTTAACGCCAGTAATGGGTACCCCCTCCCATGCTACGAAAGGGCCGAATCGATCTCAATACCTAACCAACCGGAGAAAACCATTAAAGCTCGTATCATTCTCGGCGATGCTGACTATATCGATACATACCAAATTCAACTTCAAGAAGGCCGATGCCTAAAAAAGTATAACTATCCTATTGATCTGAAAGAATTTGCAAGAATCCGTCCCAACCATATCCGAGAAGCTATCGTTAACCAGTCTCTCGTGAAAGCTCTTCAACTAGAACACCCGTTGGAAACCATACTCAACTTATGGGATCATGAGTGCCCTCTCAAAATAGTGGGGGTCGTGGACGATTTCCAGTATTTCCCGCTATACAAATACACGGAACCTGCAATCATCATGTACGAATTCCCTCAAATATCCTCCACGATGATCGTTCACTACCAAACGGGAGAATTCCAAAACGTATATCGTTACATCCGGGCAATGTTCCAAGAGAAATTCCCCAATACCGTTTTTAAATGTGAAGAATATAATTTTTCAGAATTATACGGCAAAGATATCGCCGTTGTAAAACTCATCATCTTGTTCGCCCTCATAACTATCCTCATTGGTGGCATGGGTATTTTCGCATTCTCTACTTTCATGGTTGAAAGTAAAACTCGGGAAGTCGCCCTACGTAAAGTAAACGGGGCTACCGAATGGCAGATCATGCAACTCTTTAATCAACAATTCTTCGCAAGAGTTCTTCTCGCCTGTTTTATAGGTCTGCCCGTTGCTTACTATGCCTCGAAAGAATGGTTAAAAGGATTCGCTTACAAAGTAGAAATCCATGCGGGATTATTCATATTTGTTTTCCTCACTTCCGTCTTTGTAGTCCTCGCCATCACAACTTGGCAGACTCGAAAGGCCGCCCGCCAAAACCCAATAGATACCCTTAAAACTGAATAGCCATGTTTAAGCAATATTTTAAATTCATAGTACGCAAGCTTTCCCGCAACAGGGTTTACACGGTGATCAATATTGTCGGGTTGTCCATTGCCTTTTCTGCCGCTTGGCTGATATACAGCCACACGGCAAACGAGTGGAATATGGACGGGGATTTGAAAAACAGCGACAATATTTACCGGGTAATTACCCGATACGGTGATGAGGATTTCTGGAATTGCCGAACCAACACACCATTCGGCCCTGCAGCAAAACGAACATTTCCGGAGATCGTACAGGTAGCACGCTATTTTCAAAAAGATTATCGCATAAAAATAGAGGATAGTCAAGATTTTACCATAGAACCTAAACTTGCATTTGTCGACCCTCCGTTCTTTGATCTGTTCGAGATTCCCGTGATACAAGGGAAAATTGACACAACCGTTTTTTCATGGATCGTGTTCACGGAAACAAGTGCCAAACGCTACTTTAACAAGGAGAACCCTATCGGGAAGACGGTAACCATTAAAGATGGAATCAATAATAGGAAAAAAGACATCAAATGCCAAGTTGTCGCTGTTATAAAAGATTTTCCGGCGAATTCGACGATTCAAGCAAATATCATCGTAGATTACCGACAAGGTGCCCCATATTTTGATGAACATCGAGGAAATTACTCTTTGTACACCTATTTTCATATTCTACCAACCGCTGACCTGCGAGCCATCGAAAAGAAACTACCGACAATCGCCTCCAATATGCCGGACGACGTTAACCATTACAGCCACAGACTTCAACCTCTGAAAGATATTTATTTTCATTCCGAGCATCTACGAGAAGATGAATTGTTACGGGGTTCTCAATCCCTAACCTATTTATTATGGAGTATCACAATTCTTATTCTACTACTTGCTGCCGGAAACTTCCTACTCATCCGAATTGCCCAACAAGACCGGGATTCTTCCCGTTTTGCCATACACAAATGTTATGGAGCCAGTAACAAGCATTTATTCTATCAATTGCTCGGTGAAATCGGGTTACAGACAGGAGTTATTCTTCTACTCTCGTGTATTTTGACCTATGGATTGCATCCTTATTTCATCCAGATTTTGTCACCGGAGCATATTTATCCATTTGAACTTTTCAACCTTTCCAATTTCGTATTTGTAGGATTTATATGTCTGATTATGGGGATCATTTGCTCCATTTTATACTTTCATTTTAAACATCATGTTAGCCGGGAAGGTGTGAGAGGTATGCTCCAACCCAAACCACAACAGATAAATCTTTCCAAAATTTTAACCATATTACAAATCGGTATTTTCACCTCATTACTTTTTTATTGTACCATCATTATTTCTCAAATTAATTTTATAAAAAACAAACCACTAGGGATAGATACAGAACATATCCTTCAAGTTGGCTGGTTTGACAATTCCCGCAGCTATCAACCTCTAAAAGAAGAATTACTTCAGCATCCCGGAATTCTTTATGTATGTAACGGTATGAGTATACCTTTTACTTACATACCCTCCATCGAGAAAATACCCCTCCTCACAGAACCGGAAAAACAAGTTGATGTTGTATGTGCATACGGGGACGAAGACTTTACCAATGTATATAAAATTCCGATTATTGAAAGTCAGGAGTTTACTCCTATCGAATTTAATCCCTCGCCTGAAAATAATTACTCATCAACAACCGACGTGTGGGTAAATAAAAAATTCGTGGAAACGTTCAAACTGGATCACCCTCTAGGAATGATCCTAAACCAGCAACATTCTGTTCACTATCGAATTACAGGAGTTACGGAAGATTATCACACGCAATCACTCCATTACCCGGTACGCCCTACGATGATTTTGCCGCCATCCTCGTATTTATTATTAATACGTTACCAACCGGGAAAACGGCAAGAGATTCTTGAATATCTGCAAGACTTATATCTATCCCGAAACCCAGAATATATTTTCGAATGCAAGGAATACAATTACTCAGACCTATACCAAAAAGACATGGCCTTTATGGAACTCGTGATTCTGTTTTCACTGATCGCCATTCTAATCGGTGGTATGGGGATATTCGCTTTTGCCATATTCATGGTGGAAAGCAAAACGAGGGAGATCGCCCTTCGAAAAGTAAACGGGGCATCGGAACGACAAATCATGCTGTTATTTAACCGACAATTCATGACGAAAGTCTTCATGGCCTGCGTGATCGGTCTACCGATAGCGTACTACGCCTCCCGGAAATGGCTGGAAAATTACGCTTACAGGATAGAAATACAACCTTGGATTTTCGTACTTACCATCGTTATATCCCTTTGTATTGTTCTGCTCGTGACCAACTGGCAGATCCGGCAAGCATCAAGAAATAACCCGATAGATACCCTTAAAACCGAATAATCATGCAAAACGTTCAATTCAAAATCATATTTCGAGGTTGGATAAAAAACAAGACCTACACGCTGATTTCTTTGATCAGCCTGATCACGGGGATCACGTGTTGCACGCTGCTCGTTACTTTCGTGATACACGAATATAATATCGCTCATTCTATCTTGAATAGTAAAAACTGTTATCTTGTTCAGGAGCAAAAAGAACAAGATGCCACCCCCAGTGAGGCTCTCATTTCCGGGAAAAGTGGAGTTCAACTCAAAAATACCTATCCAGAGGTAAAATCCTATTGTGTACTCCGAAATGAACATCTTTTTTTATCAGAGGAATCCGAAGAATCAGACTATATGTATGCTTATTCTGCAACACCTAGCTTCACCGAATTCTTTAAACTTCCCCTCTTATCAGGAGATTTACACAAAACGCTTTTGACATCTAACGAAATTGCTGTTACTCGGTCTTTTGCCCTCCAATACTTTGGAATTGCTAACCCCATCGGAAAATCAATCACGTTAGGACATAGTATACGCTATTTTAATGGGAAAGAAAATACCTATAAAACGATATTCCAATCTCACACGATCACAACTGTTATCGACGATTCCCAAAAAAGTTTTCTTCATTACGGGATATTGCGAGGACTCCCAGACGAGGAAATTTCACAAATTACCGGATTCCCTTTTTATACGTTTATCGAACTCACACCCGAAGTTACGGTTCAAAAATTCATGGCAAAAATAAACGATCGAAACGAAGGACAATTTGAGGATAAAACAATCTATCTAAAACCAGCCAAAGAACTTTATTTTTCAGAAACAAGGCATTTATATGAAAGAGGATTAATCTTCAAACGTGATCCTTCTTTCGTTTACTTAGGCATGGGTGTTGCCATACTCATATTTATCATCGCTTGTTTCAACCACATCAACATTTGTCTGACCCGTACCATACAGCAATTAAAAACAACCGGGATTCAACTTATTTCGGGAGAATCAAAACAAGGAATACGTAAACAGTTAATCATGGAAACCGGATTACTCGTTATGTTTTCCTTTATCGTATCCATCGGCATCATCCATGTACTTATCCCTTATTTCAATACATTCATTACTTCCGACTTAAGTCTATCGGATTTATATGCCGGATATACCCCACTGGTACTGATTCTTTTACTCGGTACAATTATCATCATACCTCCTTTATACGTGATCCTAAAAATCAATAAAAATTCTCTATCCGAAATTCTAAAGAATGAAAACAAACAAAAAACTATTCTCATTCGCAATATTGTGATTACCCAGTTTACCATATCCATTATCCTGACGACAACAGTGGTAAACATTCACCACCAGATGGACTTCGCAACACATTGCCGTCCACACGCTAATGAAATTTTGATATTAGGGTGGGGACTATATTCAGTAGAAGATGAAACGATTAAAATTTTCTATGATCAACTCACTTCCATCCCGGAGATCACACATCGCACAATGAGCGCAATCACTCAAAATTGCACTTACGGACTAGACAACATGTACGTGGATTGTGCGGATGCCGATCTCTCATTCTTTGATTTTTATGATATACAACTTTTGGGAGGAAGACTTTTCTCTCCGGGAAAACAAGGATTACATGAAGCCATCGTGAACGAGACTTTTCTAAAGAAACAAGGGATAACAGAGCCCCTAGGTAAAACATTCCAAATATGGGATGAAACCTACACGATCGTCGGGGTCGTTGCCGATTATCCAAGAGATAAACTCACCCGAGAGATCACGCCATTATTTATTCGATTCAGTGATACCGGGTCCGATCGTCATATTATCCGTATTCAACCCGGTACCCGAAAAATAGTCGAAGAAAAGATTAATGCACTTTGGAAACAAGTTGCTCCGGGAGCAATCGAAATAAAAACTTGTAGTCTGTCTGAACGCTACATGGAGTTTCACGAAGAAGAGTTACAAGTCATGAAAATTCTTTCAATATTTTCCTATATCAGCATTTTGCTAGCCGGTTTAGGATTATTCGGATTAGCATGGTTCTCCGTGGAGAATAGGCGGAAAGAGATCAGCCTCCGTAAAATCAACGGGGCCAGTGAAAACCAAATCGCCGTGTTACTGTGCGCCCGTTTTATCAAATGGATTCTGATTGCTTTTTGCATCGGGGCGCCAATTGCCTATTATTGCTCGGCACAGTGGCTCACACAGTTCGTTTATAAAAACGAGATTTCTCCGGTATCATTTATTTTTATCGGTATTGCGGCAGTCGTTATTGGCACGCTGACCGTGGCATGGCAAGCATTTAAAGCCTCCCGGATGAATCCGGTAGATACTATAAAATAGGGGAAAGTCAAGCGTTCTTTCCCCTATCCAAATCATTCTCGTCCGGTTCCGTACCCAAGGCATCGGACTCTTCTTTTACCTCGTCCATGTAATTAGCCAAGTTATCCCGGGCATCATCATCGTCATTCTCCAGAATTTCACCTAAAACGTTTATATATGCCTCGTGTAATTTCTCATCATCTTCGGGTGTCAGATGCTTTTTCACATCCATATTCTCTTGTTTCTTTTCCTTCTCTTTCATAACCGTGTTCGTTTGAATTTATACACGTGAAACGAAAGAAAAGGAAAAAAGTTCGAGTATCAAGAATACATCTTAATTTCGCCAGTTGTTCGGTAGGTTGTTCGGTAGTTGTTCGGTTATCAAGTTTCTTATTTTATGCCTGCTTGATCGAAAGACCGATACGTTTCCGTACCTTATCGACCTGCACGATTTTCACTGAAATATGCTGATTCAAAGAAAGTACATCCGCCGGGTTCGAAATATATTTATCGGCAATCTCGGATATGTGTACCAGCCCGTCCTGTTTCACGCCAATATCCACGAAGGCTCCGAAGTTCGTCAGATTAGTCACGATACCCGGAACAACCATCCCGATCTCCAGATCGTCAATCGTATGAATATTATCAGCGAAACTGAATACTTTAGCCACGGAACGGGGATCACGCCCCGGTTTCTTGAGTTCATCCATGATGTCTTTCAACGTGGGTAGCCCAATCCGGTCATTCACGTAACGGGATAGTTCAATCTTATTACAAGCCTCCTCGTTACCAATCAACGACTTCAACGGGATTCCCAAGTCTTTTGCCATCCGTTCTGCCACTGCGTATGATTCCGGATGCACGGATGAATTATCCAAGGGATTTTCGGCCCCCTCGATACGAAGGAACCCGGCACACTGTTCGAATGCCTTCTCTCCCATACGTTTCACTTTTTTCAATTCGCCGCGACTACGGAATGCCCCGTTTTCCTTGATATAAGTAACCACATTTTCTGCCAAAGTCGGCCCCAATCCGGAGACGTAAGTCAACAAGTACTTGCTTGCCGTGTTCACGTTCACCCCAACCCGATTCACACACGACTCGACCACCCGATCCAAACTCTCTTTCAATTTGGATTGATCGACATCATGCTGGTATTGCCCCACCCCGATAGACTTCGGGTCAATCTTTACCAACTCGGCCAACGGGTCCATCAGCCGACGCCCTATCGACACGGCACCGCGAACCGTTACATCATACTGTGGAAACTCGTCCCGGGCTATCTTAGAGGCCGAATAAATCGATGCCCCGCTTTCACTCACGACAAACACTTGTATATCCCGGTCATAACGCAAACTCTGGATAAATCGTTCGGTTTCACGTCCTGCCGTACCGTTACCGATAGCAATCGCCTCGATCCGGTACGAGTTGACCAGATTGGTAATCTTATTAGCCGCTTGTTTCACCTCGTTTTGTGGCGGATGAGGATAAATGGTTTCATTATGCACCAGATTTCCCGTCTCATCCAGACAAACAACCTTACATCCCGTGCGGAATCCCGGATCTATACCCAACACCCGCCTATTCCCAAGAGGTGGTGCCAAAAGCAATTGACGCAGATTTTCAGCAAACACCTTAATCGCTTCTTCATCCGCTTTCTGCTTACCGCTTTGCAGGTACTCTGTCTCGATAGACGAAAGCAACAAACGTTTATACCCATCTTTCACCGCCATGATCACCTGCTCGGCACTCTCGTTACGACCTTTCACGAATATTCTTTCCAAAGACTCGATCGTTTCCTCTTCCGGGATTTCAATCGCCACTTTCAGAATACCTTCAGCCTCCCCCCGACGAATCGCTAACATCCGGTGGGAAGGAATCCTCCGCAAAGGCTCGGAATAATCGAAATAATCCGTGAACTTCTCCCCTTCTTCCTCTTTCCCCTTCACGACTTTCGCTTTTACCACGGCCACCCGGTCAAAAGAGCGACGCACGGTGTTTCTTGCCCGGTCATTCTCGCTGACCCATTCAGCAATAATATCCCTAGCACCCTGCAAAGCCTCTTCTTCATTCTCCACGTCATTCTTCACGAAACGGGCCGCTTTGTCCCACACATCCCCGTTATCCTGTTTCATCAACATGGCTGCCAAAGGTTCCAATCCCTTCGCTTTTGCCTTTGATGCCCGTGTTTGTTTCTTCGGTTTATAAGGCAGGTAAATATCTTCCAGTTCTCGTAAATCGGTACAATGCTCTATCTGTTTCCGTAATTCCGGAGTCAACTTTTCCTGCTGCTCGATACTCTCCAACACCGTCTTTTTCCGCTTTTCCAGCTCCTTGAACTGCTCGTAAATCTCCCGTACCAGTCCCACCTGCACCTCATCCATACTCCCGGTCATCTCTTTCCGATAACGGGAAATAAAAGGAATCGTGGCTCCTTCATCCAGTAACCCCAATAAATTTTTTATATATCTACTCTCAAAACCACTCTTTTGTGTCACGAAGGTGACCGGATCTATATAATATTCCATACATAATTGATTTTAGATTGCTAAGATACACACTCTTTATTTAATCGCTATCTCCATTCAGTAAATAAATTCATCGAATCTTATGAAGTAATCCTAGGTAGCAATCTAATATTTCTTATCTTTGTCTAAAGCTTAAATCAAACATACCCTATTATGAAACAATTAATCGCCTGTTGTGGATTAGATTGCGAAAACTGCGATGCCCGTATCGCCACAATCAATAACGATGACAAGTTAAGAGAAGAAACCGCTCAAAAATGGAGTGTCATGAACAACACGTCGGAGATCACACCGGAAACTATTAATTGCACGGGTTGCCGTGTCAATGGCTCTAAATTCGCCTATTGCAGCAATTATTGTGAAATCCGGAAATGTGTTCAAACAAAAGGATTCAATACCTGTGGCGATTGTAAAAAACTGGATCATTGCCCGACCATCGGTCTTATTTTCCAGCATAACCCCAGTGCAAAAGAAAATCTTCTATCGTCAATTTAAAATCACCTTCTTGCCTTGGATTTATTACAACGGCATAACTTTATTATGCCAATAAGCATATTTACATCTATCATTGAAATAAAAATAATCAACAGGATTATCCAAAATTGAAAATTATTATCTTTACCATCAAAATAATAAATGTTGGTTAGCGGGTTGGAATCACTAAATCGGAAATCATAAATCAAGAAATTAATCAGGTGATAGAAATTAAAAATATAGTCAAAAGCTACGGCGAACTAAAAGTGCTGAAAGGAATTGATCTAACGATAAAAGAAAAAGAGATCGTAACGATCGTCGGGGCTAGCGGTGCCGGGAAAAGTACGTTATTACATATTCTGGGAACACTCGATACCCCGGACGAGGGTGAACTATTGTATGATTCTGTGAACATTGCCCGGTTATCCTCCAACAAACTATCGGAATTCCGAAATAACAACATCGGGTTTGTATTCCAATTCCATCACTTATTGCCGGAATTCACGGCTTTGGAAAATGTTTGCATCCCGGCATGGATCAAAGGAACCGGAAAAAAAGAAGCGGAGCTGCGGGCCATGGAACTACTGACCCTTCTCGGTCTGGCAGACCGGGTGAGCCACAAACCCAATCAACTATCCGGCGGGGAACAACAACGAGTTTCCGTGGCAAGGGCTCTCGTCAATCATCCCCGAGTGGTGCTAGCCGATGAACCTTCCGGAAACCTGGACACCCGTACCAAAAATGAATTACACCAGTTATTCTTCACTTTACGGGAAGAACTCGGACAAACATTCGTAATCGTCACGCATGACACGGAACTAGCCCGTATGTCAGACAGACAAATAAAATTAAATGACGGAATGCTAATGAATGAATAAAATGAACCTTCCGGCACGATTTTCTCGTATCGCGAATAAAACACGAAAACCTGTTTGTGTTTTCGCACAATGTTCTTACATTTGCATCTTAATGAACAAAATATTTATTTATTAATTAAACCTTTCAATGAAATATACAGAAGAGTTAGACAAAGTGAGTTATTGTTTCGGTCTAAGTATTGCAAGTAATCTCCTTTCTTCAGGTGTGAACACCATTAATACAGAAGCTTTTGTTGACGCTATCAGAACAGTCTATGCAGGCCAGATGCCGGAAATCAAACCGGAAGAGGCTAACCAGATTTTGCAGGACTATTTTAACAAACTGCAAAATGAAAGAGGTAAAGCTGCCAAGGAAGCCGGAGAACAATTTTTAAACGATAACAAGAGCAAAGAAGGCGTGGTTACCCTGGAAAGCGGATTACAATATAAAGTAATTTCCACCGGAAACGGGGCTATTCCGAAAAGTAGCGATACTGTAAAATGTCACTATGAAGGACGCCTGATTAATGGTGCCGTGTTCGACTCTTCCATCCGCCGTGGCGAGCCGGCTGAATTCCCGGTAAACGGAGTTATTGCCGGTTGGGTTGAGGCTCTTCAATTAATGCCCGTGGGTTCAAAATGGCAACTATACATTCCTTCTGATCTAGCTTACGGCCCTCACGGTGCAGGACAGGCTATCGGACCGAACGAGACCTTGATTTTTGATATCGAATTATTAGATATAGTATAATTTAATTTACGAAAAACTATGAACGCAAAAAATCTAATTTTAGGTTTATCTGTTGCTGCAATCGGTTTATCTAGCTGCTGCAACACTTCTACAAAAACGAATGTATCGCTGAAAAACGAGGCCGATACAGCAAGTTTCTATATTGGTTACATGTACGGTTCTAACATCACTGGAAACGGTATTGAAGACATCAACATGGACGCTATCATCGCCGGAATGAACAGTGCTTTACAGAAAAAAGATGCTCCTGCCGACATGATGCAAATGAATATGTTTTTACAGAAATATACTCAAAAAGCCATGATGGCTAAAGCTGACAAAGCATTGAAAGCCGGAGAAGAATTCTTGGCAGCAAACGCTAAGAAAGATGGTATCAAAACTACCGAAAGCGGACTTCAATACAAAATTGAAAAAGAAGGAACCGGAGCTATCCCGGCAGATACCAGTGTTGTTAGAGTTCACTACAAAGGAACTTTGATTGACGGAACCGAGTTCGACTCTTCATACAAGAGAGGCGAGCCTACCGAATTTCCTGTAAACCGCGTGATCAAAGGTTGGACGGAAGCATTACAATTAATGCCTGTTGGTTCTAAATGGACGCTTTACATCCCGTCAAACTTGGCATACGGACCTCAAGGAGCCAGAGGTGCTATCGGACCGAACGAAACGTTGATTTTCGAAGTTGAATTAATCGACATCGTTGACCCGAACGCTCAAAAATAATTTATTATTTGATATTTAAACAGCTAGCAAGCCCAAGGACTCTTGGGCTTGTTTCTAATCAGAAAAACAATGAATTACGAAGTTACCGGAAAATTAATTTACAAAGAAGCTACACAAAAAATCAGTGATCGTTTCCAGAAGAGAGAATTCGTGATAGAAGTTGAAAACGAGAAGAATCCACAGTGGAACGACTTCGTAAAAGTTCAATTGATCCAAGACCGGTGTGATCTATTAGAGACTATTCAATTGAACGAGAATATTAAAGTGTATTTCAATTTGCGTGGCCGCAAATGGGAGAACAACGGACAGGTTTCTTATTTCACGAACCTCGAAGGTTGGAGAATTGAGAAAGTTCAAGCGGAAGCCCCGATGATGGGCGCTCCAGTACCGGAATACAAGGTGGAAGACATTCCTCCCATGCCGGAAGCCGACGATCTTCCTTTCTAAACGGAAAATACCAGTATTAAAAAAGGTCTGCAAATATTACAGACCTTTTTTAATACCATAAACAACTCAGTAATTGACCAAAACCTAATAAAAGCGCTATCAATAACGTCGTTATCGAAAGAAATTTCAATTGAGAATCCAAGGCTCTTCCTTCTCCCCGATAGACAGACTTCAGATGCATTGCCAGCAACGGTAGCGTTAACAAAAAGAGATAGCCCGTCCATCCGGCAGGATGCAGCACGGAGTACAACACGAGACAAATCACAGCCAATAGCGTGATCACGAAATGATATATCTTTGCACCCCGTATTCCCAAGATAACCGGGATGGTACGCTTGCCACAAACCGAGTCATTCTCGATGTCGCGGATATTATTCATGTTTAAAACACCGGAAGAGAGAAAACCGATGGCCGCAGCCGGTAACACACATATCCAAGGCAAAACACCGGACATGGCGAAATAACTTCCCATCACGCTCACTAACCCGAAAAAGATAAACACGAAAAGATCCCCCAGTCCCCGGTAACCATAAGCACTCTTCCCAACCGTGTATTTCACGGCGGCCACGATAGATGCGCCTCCGGCAATAAACAGAGAAATACTTTTCCAATTCAACAAATCCCGAAATGCCTCATAGATTAACAGACTTCCGGTGATGATCGCTATTACCCCGAAAACAATCATGGCCTGTACCATTTCCCGCATACTCAAAGCTCCACTTTGGGCGCTCCGGATAGGCCCTAAACGATGTTCATTATCCGTTCCCTTGGTTAAATCCCCCACCTCATTCGCCAGATTAGACAATATTTGTAAGGCAACCGTGGTGAGCATAGCCCACACGAAAGTCGTCGTTTTAAAATACCCATCGCTCGCAGCCAACAAAGAACCTAGTAATACACCCGATAAGGATAAAGGTAATGTTCTTAACCGAAAACTCGTGATATATGCCCGAACTTTAGACATGTATTCATTCAGATTTTAAATTAAACTCCTCCGTCAGCTTCGCTGCCACCTCCTCTATAAACAGAGGAGGAGCTGGTAACTCTTCCCTAAGTCGAAAAGTAATTCAACTCTCCCTCTGTTTATAGAGGGAGCACCCGAAGGGGGAGGGAGTTCATTTTTTATTTTCAACTTTTAATTCTCCATTTTCAACTTCAGCTCCTTCTCCCCGATAATAACCTTATGCTGTTTGAATAAACCGCCAACCGTCTTTTTGTAGTTCTTTTTGCTACAACCGAAAAGGCGATATATCTCGTCCGGATCGCTCTTATCCGATACAGCTAAGGAACCTCCATTCTCTTCCAGCTTTTTCAGTATCAAGGCTGCCAAACGGTCAATTTGTTCATGACCATCATTTTTTTGCAGGATACAATCAATTTTTCCGTCTTCCCGGATAGTCTTAATATAACCGGTCAGGTGCTGCCCAATGGTTATAGGTTGGAATATCTCGTTACGATAGATAATTGCCCCATGGCTATTATTGACAATAACATTATACCCTAAATCTGTACGACGAGCGACGATTAATTCGACTTCCTGCCCCAATTCATACTCTGCCGGAGTCTTATCCAAGAAACGACTTAACCTCGTGGAAGCAACAATACGATCCGTCGTTTTATCCACGTAAACATAAACCAAGTATTCACGCCCCACAATCATTTCTTCCCGCTGTTCCCGAAAAGGAACCAGCAAATCCTTACGTAATCCCCAGTCCAGAAAAGCCCCCACTCGACTCGTACCCACCACCTTCATCAAAGCAAAATCACCCACGACGGCTTTAGGTGTTGTCATCGTGGCAATCACCCGGTCTTCCGAGTCAAAATAAATGAAAACTTTTAATTCATCACCTTCCTTACATTCAGCCGGAGCCGTTTCTTTCGGTAGCAAAATCTCGCCCCAATATTCCCCTCCATCCAAATAAACACCAAAATCCACGATCTTAACGACCTTCAATATATTATATTCTCCTAACTTTATCATATTCTGTAATTTTGTGACAAAGATAGAGAAATTAAGTGATTTATGATTTATGATTCGGTGATTAAATCATTCCCACCACCTACAAGAATGCAGGAAGGTGGGAATCACAAAATCATCTAATCGTAAATCTCGAAATCACTTAAAGGCTTTTTCCGACAAACCCGGTCCGTTCAACTTCAATTGATCGAAATACTCCGGCACCGGACGGCCCATTAATTTATCAACATACATTTTAGCCAAGTATTGCGATAACATGAAACCATGCCCCCGCATACCGACAAACAGACCTAATTCGGGATCAACGATATAGCGAGGCTCCGTGTAATACCCGGACCACGTGGCCTGTATACTCACGCCAGCCAGTTCCGGCATCCAATCCACGAAGAATTCACTGATAATCTCCATAAACTCCTTCGTGTTCAAGATCAGATTTTTATCCGTCCGCAACGCATCCACCCGCGGGGATGCACAACCGATAATTTGCCCCGTGTGGACTAATTGTTGCCCATAGACAGCGGAGAATCCTTTATACTCCTGCCGATCGATCAGCATATCCAGACTATCCCCGTTCTTCCCTAGCATGGGTAAACGACGAGTGATAAATGCCTGATGGCGTACCGGGTACAATCCCGCATGAATCCCCAATCCCTCGCAAATCTTTCCAGCCCCGGCCCCCAAGGCATTCACGAATATCTCCGTGCGGAATTCCACGTATTTCTTATCATGAGTCAACACTAAAATACTGTATGTTGATCCCTCTTTCATCACTTCCAACACCTTACAATCTTCCACGATCCGCCCCCCGGCCGAAATACCCATGTTACGAATTAAATCGACCACTTTACCGGGTGTCGCCTGCCAGCAATCATTGGTAATCAAAGCCCCCAAGTAACGTTTGGATTTCGTGCTGAAATAAGGAGAAATCTCTTTCTGGAAATTCTTCGGGTCAACCATATAGGCATCCGACCATGCACGACTCGCGTCCAAGGCATTGAACGTGGGCTCATCATGAGCCAAATTAATATAGCGCGTCGTCTTGTAATCAATATTCGATATTTTCTGTAACTCTTTAAATATAGTATGATTATGCTCCGCGATCTCGGCCAGTTCCGGTAAAGAGAATGCCGTACGGCCTCCCCCGATATTTCTCCAGGAAGAACCTCTATCCGCATTCACTAGCACGGGATTCAAGCCGGAATCTGCCATATAGCGGAACAACGCACTTCCGGCAATACCACCTCCGGCAATCAACGCCCCGACCTCTATCTTCTTGAAATCCGATCGATTAGCCACACGATGCTCGTCACCTCGTTTAGGCGGGTACAATTCACCTAGATTCAACTGGTTAGACAAGGGCGCTCTCGGTGTAGCATCACCCACGATCTCGATCCCTTTCGCTCGTAAAGCTGTTTTCAACCGAGGAATACAACGTTTCCCCCGACAAGGCCCCATTCCCAAGCGAGTGGTATGCTTTATCTCGTCTATCGAAATAAAGGTACGATCACCCACGACTTTCAAAACATCGTCCAAAGTAACATCATCACAATGGCAAATAAACGTGGCTCCCGGTTGATCCTTCAACAACGGTTCCAAATCCAGCGGTTGCGGGTAATTCTCCTTCACCACGAAACCTCTTACCTTCACCAAATCTTCCCCGTGAACATCCAAAGCTTTCACCCGGGCAATATTCGTTTTATTCGGCTTATGCAACACCTTCTCGATAATCCCCTCTCCCAATCTTTCTCCATAATTATTTACCAGGTAAACTACTTCTTTCTCCTTTACCTCGTATTCTATCGGCAGAAACAAGTTATCTTTTCGTAAATCATAACCGAAAATGGCCAATCCCGGACATTGATAGACACACTCCATACACCCGATACATTTATCGTAATCCACGTGAGGAACGGTAGAAGTCGAACTTTTCGTTATCGCCCCGTGAGGACAGGCAAAAGAACAAGGATTACACGCAAAACCATACAAACAATCCATTTGCACGAATCCCCGTTTGTGCATACGTTCCGCCTCCGGCAAACAGGGAGTTTCCAGAATCCGAACCGGATGTTGTTGTGAATCAATATACTCTTTGGAAACCACCAAATAATCATCATAACTCACCCTAGCCCCCAAGTCCATCAATATCTCAATTGCCGTTTGCTTCCCCCGCAATACGGCACTCGTCCCTTCTCCAATTCTCACGGCATCTCCCGCGGCATAACAATGCTCTCCAAAGACGGCCTTTCCTTTCATCAACAATTGATTGTCCGGAATCAATCCCGTACATATATTTATGACATCTATGCCATTCAATATTCTTTCCGTACCCGGAATCGGTTTGAAATTCTCACATTCAGCAATAACAGCCCCCGTGATTCCCGTTTGATCAGCATTCGGGATCGCTTTCAACAGCACGTGGGACGTCATGATCGGTATTGCCAAACGGCGCACCCGGTTTGCTTGCACGGGGAAACCACCTTCTTTGGGCATCCCTTCAATAATCGCTTTCACGTGGGCCCCCGCTTGCATCAACTGGTAAGAAGTCAAGTAACCAATATTTCCGGCTCCCACGGTCAGTACATTCTTTCCCAACAGCGTAAGTTCGTTATTCATCATTTTCTGGACGACAGCTGCCGTATATACCCCGGGTAAATCATCATTCTCGAAAGCCGGCATAAACGGAACAGCCCCCGTGGCCACAACTAAATAGTCTGCATCCACGAAGAACACTGTATCCGTTTCCAAGTTCTTCACGGCCACCCGTTTCCCCTCCAAAATATCCCAAACCGTAGAGTTCAGGTAAATACCTTCCATATTCTCCCCTGCCAACGTTTTGGCAATATCAAATCCACGCATACCCCCGAAACGCTTTTCTTTCTCGAAAAAGAAGAACTGGTGGGTTTGCATATTAAACTGACCGCCAATCTTATCGTTATTATCAATCACGATATTATCTATACCATACTTTTCAAACTCCTCCCGCACGGCTAATCCGGCTGGCCCGGCCCCCACGATCACCACCGTGGTACGAAGTACTTTCCGTGTATCAATCCGGTGTTCGGCATGTTGTTCGGCCATTTCCCCCTGGGCGAACTCCCGTACCTCTTTCACACCATCCACTTTTGTCACGCAAATACGCCGGACTTTACCATCCACCAACATCTCACAAGCCCCACATTTCCCGATGCCACAGGCTAGGGAACGTCCCCGGCCATCCAGACTGTGACTATGCACGGGGTACCCGGCCTGATGCAAGGCTGCCGCGATGGTAAAACCCTTTTCTCCTTCGATTTTCTTACCGTTAAAAGTGAACACCACTTTATCTCGTTTCGGAACATCCAAAATCGGATGCGAATTAATCTTCGACATAAGTTATTGTTTTATTAGTTAGGTTATTAGATTCTTTTGCAATATAACCGATCCGAGACAAAAAAAAGCTGACAAAAGTCAGCTTTTCAAATTTATCTATTTTTTAACATTTAATTCTTTTCTCTTGTGAATGTGAATTTCCCCTCGATTCCCTGTCCATCCTTACTCACCCCAACGATCGTATCGGCATCAACCAAGATACCAAACCAACTATCCAACTCGTACTCGATCTCGTGTTCGGAATGAATAATATCAAACTCTTCGGCATCCAATTTTACCTTATGTTCTTCAAGCCTCCCCACTAAAAATTCCTGCAACATATATCCTTCCTCTCCCTCAAGCTTATCCGTAAAAATAATTCGCCCGGACAAATCATACCCCTCTTGTTTCAGGAATAACTCGCCCTCGGCTACCCCGTAGCCATAATCCTCTTTATATTTCCATTTACCTGTTAAATCCACCTTGCTAATTTTAAATCCGATTAATTTTGTGATTTAGTGATTTCCAATTAAGTGATTATAGAATCTTCCAGTTATCAAATCGACTATCACGGAATCTTCTCAAGCTTTTTCCATCGCTTTTGCCTCGTTCCAATACTCGTCCATTTCCTCCAAGGTCATATCCGAAAGGTTACGATCTGTTTCGTGAGCTTTCTTTTCCACGTACGAAAAACGACGAATAAATTTCTTGTTGGATTTCTCCAAAGCATCTTCCGGATTTATACCGTATAGTCGCGCCGCATTAATCATGGCAAACATGAAATCACCGAATTCTTCTTCCATCCGCTCCTGATCCTTCCGGGCAACCTCGACTTCCAATTCACCCAACTCCTCCCGTACTTTTTGCCACACGTCCTCTTTCTGTTTCCAGTCGAACCCGACTCCCCTCACCTTATCTTGAATCCGGTATGCTTTCACTAAAGCCGGAAGAGCATCCGGGACACCTTCCAAAACTTTATTATGACGGCCCTTCTCTTTCAACTTCAATTGCTCCCAGTTACGCAACACGTCATTCTCATCCTCGACCTTCACCTCCCCGTAAATATGCGGGTGACGATAGCGCAATTTGGCACAGATCTCGTTCAAAACATCCGTCATGTCAAATTGCTCCTGTTCCTTCCCAATCAAAGCATAAAACACGATATGCATAAGCAAATCTCCCAACTCCTTTTTCACCTCCTGCATATCATTTTTCAGAATTGCATCTCCCAGCTCATAAACCTCCTCCACCGATAACGTCCGCAAAGACTCCATCGTCTGTTTATGATCCCAGGGACACTTTTCCCTCAAGGTTTCCATTATATCCAACAGCTCGGCAAAAGCTTCTTTCTGTTTCGTAAAATCTTTCTCCATAACAAACTCTACTCTCGTGAAAAATTTTCAATTTCCAACTTTCAATTTTCAATTGTTTTCCCTACTTTGCACCTGCAAAAATAAGGCTTTTATTTTAAGTTTCATGATAGAGAGAAGAATAAGTATTGGAAACATTGATCCTATTGACTTTTACGGCATTAACAACGCAAAATTCATTACTTTAAAAGAATTTTTCCCAAAATTGAAGATCACCGCCAGGGGCGATGAAATCATTATTCAGGGAGAAGAAAGCGACATTGATGTCCTTGTTGCCAAAATTAATGCCCTTTTGGAACATTACAATAAATATAACATGCTCACGATCGCCAATCTGAAAAGAATTATTCTGGAAGACGAGATCGTGGAAGACCCCGAGGACCCGGCCTCAATTATTGTTTTCGGGAATAACGGGAAAATTATACGAGCCAGAACGACAAATCAACGTAAACTCGTTGATCTGGCCAAAACAAACGACTTGCTTTTTGCCACGGGTCCGGCCGGCTCAGGTAAAACCTACACGGCAATCGCTCTTGCGGTAAAAGCATTACGCAATAAAGAGGTCAAACGGATCATTCTCAGCCGTCCGGCAGTAGAGGCAGGTGAAAGTCTTGGATTCCTACCCGGAGACATGAAAGAGAAAGTTGATCCCTATTTGCAACCCTTGTACGATGCTCTTTCTGACATGATTCCCTCGAAAAAATTAAGCGAATATCTCGAAACGGAAATCATTCAGATTGCCCCTTTAGCATACATGAGGGGACGTACACTCAATGATGCATTCGTGATTCTCGATGAAGCACAGAACACGACAAAAAATCAATTAAAAATGTTCCTAACCCGTATGGGTGTCAACGCTAAATTCGTGATCACCGGGGATATGAGCCAGATAGACCTCCCAAAACAAAGTGATTCAGGATTAATTCATGCCTTCAAATTACTGCACCATATAAAAGGTATTGCATTCGTCGAATTCGACAACAGTGACATCGTTCGCCACAGGCTGGTGAAAGAGATTGTTAACGCTTACAACAACGAAGAAAAAACTAAATAACGGATCTTTAAAGCAAATAACATGGAAGCGATTGTAAAAACAAATTTCAAATTCCCGGGACAGAAAGATGAATACGTCGGTAAAGTACGTGACGTGTATAACATCAATGACGAATACCTCGTTATGTTGGTATCCGACAGAATTTCCGCTTTCGACGTGGTACTCCCGAAAGGAATACCTTACAAAGGACAAATATTGAATCAAATTGCCGCTAAATTTCTGGATGCGACGTCAGACATCGTTCCGAACTGGAAAATAGCAACACCCGATCCGATGGTGACCGTTGGTCACAAATGCGAACCGTTCAAAGTAGAAATGGTTATTCGCGGTTACTTGGCCGGAAGTGCATGGAGAGAATACAAATCAGGAAAGAGAACCCTTTGCGGTTTACCTTTGCCGGAAGGAATGGTTGAAAACCAGAAATTCCCGACACCTCTTGTAACTCCTACCACTAAAGCTATGGAAGGACACGATGAAAATATCTCTAAAGAAGAAATCATCTCGTCCGGACTAGTTAGTAAAGAAGATTACGAGGCCATCGAAAAATACACTCTTGCCCTATTCCAAAGAGGAACAGAGATTGCAGCCAAAATGGGATTAATTCTAGTAGACACGAAATACGAATTCGGTAAAAAAGATGGAAAGATCTATTTGATCGATGAAATCCACACCCCGGATTCTTCCCGTTATTTCTATGCCGACGGTTACGAAGAACGCCTAGCAAAAGGAGAAAGACAGCGTCAACTATCCAAAGAATTCGTTCGCGAATGGTTAATGGAAAATAACTTCCAAGGGAAAGCCGGACAAACCGTTCCGGAAATGACTCCGGAAGTGGTAGTTAACATCACAAATCGTTATATCGAATTATACGAACATATCACGGGAACGAAGTTCGAAAAAGCCGACAGCACGAACATTCTTGCCCGCATCGAAAACAATGTAAATGAATGTTTGGCTAGCTTATCAAAATAATAACCAATAAATACCGGTCACGAGTAATACTCGTGACCGGTATTTTTATACACAATACTTAAATATGATCTGATATATATTCAACAATTTCCGGATCTGAAGGACGTGGTGCATTTACGGTGATAATCTTACCTTCTTTGTCAATCATAATAAAACGAGGAATTCCATTGATATTATATAATTCACAAAAATTCTTATATAAAAATTGTTTCCATTCCGGTTTATCCTTCTCTAGTTTAGCTAACCAATCCTTTTGCCTACTATCCACTGAGACACTGACAAACTCAATGTTCGAATTACCTTTAAAATGCTCAACTAACTTTTCTAAATATGGAATCTCTTCACAACATGGTCCACACCAAGTTGCCCACACATCTAAGTAAATTACTTTACCTTGCAAATCGGATAATCTGGAAACATTTCCTTCCGGATCACTCCATTCACAATCTATCGCTTTCGTACCAGGTTTCAGAGTTTTAAAAATAGAATATTTCTCTGCCAACCATTTCATACCCACGGAGTCTTCTTTCAAAATAGTCTTACCTTTTGCATAAATAGATTCCAATTCCGCCTCGTCACCTTCAGAGAAATAAGAGTTCAATATTTCTTTAAAAATCCGTTCTCGAACTTCCTTATTAGTTACCTTTTGTTCCGCAACAGCCAACATATCCAAATAAGAAATTTTTCCATTCTCCCCGTCACATTCTCCCCGCCAATTCAAGTAATACATCGTATAACCATTACGTAAAAATTCCGGATTATTATAATCCAAACTTTCCATATATCGATTATAATCCGGATCACTGGATATGGATAAATTTTTAGCTCGTAATCTATCCAGATACGTGAATAATCCAACTGTTATAAGATCCTCTACCTCTCGAAGTTGAAGTTTACGATATTCTTCATTAGGTATATTTTTAATTGTCGCCCTAACAGAATCCAGAAAATTCAACGATGTTGTCTGCAAATCTTTAAAAGAAGTATATTCCTTTTCTGATTTTTCTGATAGTTTCTTTTGTACATCCGTATAGAAAAGATAAGCTGTTTCCAAATCACCGCTCATCTGATAATCCATCCAATCATTTAAATTCGCTTTCAAATGAGTTGTCGTCCCATTAACCATTATTACATTAAAAAATGCTTGTTGGTCAGGAACCATCACAAAAGACATTAAAGAAGTATCCAATTGTTTACTATAAGTAAAAGTTCCATCTGTCGCAATCCGGATTGTATCTATCTGTCCTCCCCGATTACTTTTAATTATAGCATACCCGGAAGTACAATTTTCAAATTCTCCTGTTAATACAAAGTTGTTTGATGTTTGGCCGCATGCCATCAAAACAATACAACCAATAAATATCCATATTTTTTTCATAAATCTTATTTTTAATAATTTTGAGTAAGTGATGAATTATAACGTACGGCATTCGCTGGAAAAGGAAACACCCATAATGGAGAATCCGGCTCGATCGAATAAGTACCAGCAGGCAATTGCCGTGTAATCGTTCGTTTATATTTTTCTTCAGAATTCCAACGCTTACAATCGAAGAAATTCTCGTAAGTAGAAATACATTCAATCCATTTCGCTTTCTGCAGGAGAGCCATAGCCTCTTCTTCCGTGGATGCTTCAAATTTTTCGAAAGAATCGGGATGAATTCGATATTCACGCACGGCGTTAACAAGGTCCAAACCTTCATCAACTTGATCGGTTCGTATATAACATTCGGCAGCCGTATAATACATCCGTTCTGTGGTAATGCCAAAAATATTAGTATAGGAACTCATTCCATAAAAAAACAAAGCTCCTTTAACACCCCCGTTAGATTCCCCATACGTGGGATTCCAAGCCTCAAATCCTGGCATACCCGAACCAAACATATAGGCATAATCTTTCACGTAATCCCCCGGTTCAAAAAGAGCTGCACTCTCGATAGAAAGCACCTCACAAAACGGAGAAACCATTCCGCCTATATATATTAAATTATTAGGAGCCATTTTTTCCAAATACCAGTCACGTAGTTCGACAATGACAGAACGATCTTCTATATTATTCTGGTATTCTATAGACTTCAATGCATAAGGCAACGCATCCTCATATTTTTTCATTTGCATCAATACTTTTGCACGAACGGCATACCCCCATGCTTTTCCTGCACGAGTTACATTAGGAGCTTTATCAGGTAAAGCGTTTATATATTTCTCATCACAATCAGCCAATATATTCTCGTAAACTTCCGATAAAGTCAATTTCGTTTTTTGATTCGTTACTTCAAGATCAGTCACGTAAGCAATTCCCCCCTCTTTTGTTGCCGTAGCGTCATCATATTGTTTAGCATAAATATTGACTGCAAGCCAATGCATATAAGCCCTCATGATATGAGCTTCCGCTTTTACTTGTTCCTTCATGTAGTTTTCACCTTCTACATCGTCGATCTTATCAATAATCACATTCATGTAATTGATATATTGATAAATCGCCGCATATCGGCTACTTTCTGTCGTTAGCCCAACACGATCTGTTTTCTCATTATAAGAAAGGTAAGCACACGCTAAGGTATTAGGTTGTGACAGGATTAAATTCACGTTCTCACTATGGCTATATGCTTCATTACAGATAACACATAAATCTTCAACCGGTGTTCCTAAATTATATTCTTGATTCAACAAATTAGTAAGGTCTTCCAATGTATTTAATACAGTTTGCCCCTTCGGTATTATATCAAGTTTGTCCTCGCAAGATGCCAAAAACAACAAGAGTAAAATGTGTAATATTATTTTTTTCATAACTTGTATTTTCTAAAAATTTATATTCAGGCTCACAGTATAACTTCTAGGAGTTTTATCCAAGGTACTCCCAGAATAAGGGTCATTCGCCTCCGGATCGACATTCAGCTTGTTGCGAACCCAAGTAGCCACATTATTCACTTGGAATCTGAGACGAGCGGCACCAACACCTATTTTTTTACAAACATTTTCGGGAAAATCATATCCTAAAACAATCGTTCTTACTTTCATAAAATCGGCTGGCACAACATTTTGATCCGAATAAGTAGGAGCTATTAAATTCATAGCATTAGCAGCGTACCCATTAGCCAAATAAGCATTCTTGTCACCACTTTCCCAATAATTCAAATAACTTCGAGGAACAGCACTTATCTCTAGGTTACCATATCCCAGATAACTCCCTTCATTTGTATAATCATCCACCCGAGTCCTCATATAATGCCCTCCATAATAGGAAAACATCGCTGATAAAGTAAAACCTTGATATGTAAATTCCGGAGTAAAACTTGCCGTATATTTAGGATCTAGTCCTCCGGAAAATACAATATCTTCCGGCGTAAAAGTTTCTTGCATAACACTAACACTCTCTATCGTACCATCCGCCTTTTTCCAAGTCACTTGCTGATTTCCGTTTTCATCATTAGTGTATCCTGCAAAACGATAAGAAAACAGACTGTTCACTGGACGGCCTTCATGCAAAGTTCCCAAAGAAGTATAACCATCGGGGGCTGCATGATCTACTTTCTTTACCTCATTTTTGTTATACGCAAAAGCTAATGTCGCGTGAATACCCAATTTATTTCTATCCTTGGCAGACAATATGGAACCGTTTAACATCAATTCAACACCCGTATTCAAAGCCTCTCCATTATTTATAGTCAAAGAATTCCATCCGGAAGTAGGATCCAGATCCGTCGTAGCCAACAAATCAGAACTATACTTCCGATACCAATCCAATGAACCGTTTAATCTATTAGAAAAAAGGGCAAAATCCACTCCTAAATTCCAAGATTCCGTTTTTTCCCAACGTAACTGGTCGTTAGGAGGAGTATTAAGGGTAGCCATCTTATCCCCCGTTATTGAATTAATATTAATACTTGCCGTAAGGAAAGAAGACACGGAAGAATCAATGTTCCCGGTTAACCCGTAACTCACTCGAAGTTTCAACGCGTTAATCCAATCCATCTTTTCCATGAAAGCCTCATTATTAATATTCCAACTCGCCCCGGCAGACCACAACGGACGTCCTCTATACTTTGGGTCGGCACCGAATAAGTCGGTTTTATCCAACCGGTAAGAAAAGGATGCACTGTAACGTGAATCATACGTATAATTTGCATTAAAATAAAGAGAATAAAAACGATGTAAAGTTTCCGTAGTGCCATAATTTATTAAATCGGATACCTCCAAAGGAGAATAATTTGTCCCCAAATCAGTCGAAGTCAAATTACGTATGGCATCAAAATCTAATAAATGCGTTGTGTTCGTTTGTGACTGATCATCATACCCGAACAACATAGACACAATCGTCCTGTCTTTTGCTTCTCGATATTCAAATCCGGCAATTGCCTCAATAGCGTGTTTTTCTGACAAAACCTGATTGTAATTTATTTGAGTACGGAATGTATAATATTTCCCATCCGAGTTATTCACCTTCAATAATCCTCCTTCCGGAATATAATGAACCCCATCACTCGTGAAAAGATTATACAAATGTCGCATATCATAAGAATCTTTTTCATAAAATTCTTCACTTTTATAACTAATATCTTCGTACTGGAAGTTTGCTCCTACATTCAACACGGGAAGGACCTTAAATGTCGCGTGCAAGAATGTGCGAAGATTCGTTCTGTTGGTCTTGGTAAAATTACGATCTACTTCATCCAATAAGTTGAACTCTTCAGACTTTAAACCCAAAGATGAATCGGTAAGGGAAGGTTCGGATAAATCAACACTGGCTCGCATTACAGCTCTGCTCCCATCCTCATTATACATACTCAAATAAGGCTGAAAAGCATGCATTCCTTTATAACCGAACATATCCGCATGCATCTTGCTATACTCTTTCATCAAATTCAGTCCAAAAGAAAAATCTAAATACTTGCTCACGTCCAAGTCCCCTTTATAACTCATGGTTAACGCATGGCTATCCTGTTCAGACATTCCGGTATTATCGCCTTTATAATTCAAAACAATACTTGAATTAAGATACTTACCTTTCGTGCGGAGAGCCACATTATACTGCTGCAAAAGTTGACGACGTAACATAACCTCTTGCCACTCCTTGCGATAATTATTCTTTTTCCATGTCTCAATTTGTTCTTTATACGCGGCGTCTCCTATACTTCCCGTGTAACGATCCATCATAAGTTGCGTGATCGGACTCATTAAATTTCTCCGAGAATCATACTCATTTTTTAGCGTTTCATACCCCTCCGGATCTTCTGTCACGTATTTAAAATTATACTCTTCCAATTTTATTAATTGAGAAGGAGTACACCATTTATAATTATCGTAATTCTGTTTTTCACTTAAACTCAAATCAACGCTAACATCTATATCCAACTTTTCAGAGAGAGCCCTTTTGGTCGTAATAACAATCACCCCATTTGAGGCTCGAGCCCCGTAAATAGATGCAGCAGAAGCATCTTTCAAAACAGTAATATTTTCAATATCGTATGGATTAACCGTTTCTATGGAACCTTCGATAGGTAGCCCGTCAACCACCACTAATGGATTTGTTTTCGCTTGAAAAGATCCGACTCCGCGAATAGAAAGCGTGGATTCTCCTTCCCCGTTAAGCCCGTTTTTATATCCGACCAATCCGGGTATACGTCCTTCCAAATTACTTACAATATCCGTCGAATAACGATTACCCAATTCCTTGGAAGAGACTTTTTGGTAAGCACCAGTAGCGTGTTCACGTTTTATATTCTGATAACCGGTCACAATAACCTCTTCCATCAAAGCGATATCCGAAATCATTCGTATTTCAAGAGGAATTTTCGTTTCACGAGAAATCCTGACTTCTTTATCCAGCATTCCCACGAAAGAAAACACTAGAATGGGCGCCTTACTATCAACAACAATAGAAAATTCCCCGTTAATATCCGTTGCCATCCCCGTATGGGTATTTTTTATGCGAATATTTACCCCCGGCATGGGCACCCCATCCTCGCCAACGACTTTTCCGGATATGACACGTTTAAAATTCTCTTTACCCGCTTCCCGAATAATCACATTTTGTTTCACGATCTCGTAATCTAACCCCTCTTCCAGTAATAGTCGATCTAAAATATAGGTCATCGGAACATTCGTAAAACTCAATGTGACAAGTTTTTTTCCTTCCAAAATCCGTTTCTGATACACGAAATTATAATCTGTTTTCTGTTTCAAGTCAATAATGACCTGTTCGATCGTTATACCTTTGTAATTCACAGTTAAATTCTGTGAATACCCGGTTAACGGATAAACAAGTAACACCCATAGTAGCCCGAATATCAAGCTTCTTTTAACTTTTTCCATCATGTTGTATTTTTATTTTAGTTATCAGTATTTTTTATAAAGCAGATATAATAACCACTCGATCTTTTACCCGGAACTTCACCCCACCACTCTTTTCCAGTATTTCCAATATTTCATTAAAATCACCATAACGCGGTACACTCCCCATGAAAACCGTTTCACGTAAAGAAGTATCTTTAAATTCATAAGAAAAATTATACCACCTACTCAAATCACGCATAATTTGCTCCAAGTTTTGTTCCTCAAATACAAACATACCTCTCCGCCAACTAGTAACAACTTGCGTATCAACCGGACGTACAGAAGTTGATCGTTGTCGCTTATCAAAGACAGCTTGTTTTCCCGGGGTTAAAATTAATTCAGCCTCATTTCCATTCATCGATTGTAACGAAACCCGCCCCGATACTAAAGTTGTATATATATCAGCATCTTCCTCGTAAGAACGGACATTAAACTCTGTTCCATACACTCGTACCACCTGCCCGTTAGACTCGACATAGAACGGCTTTTGTTCATCCTTCACAACTTCAAAATATGCCTCCCCTTTTAAAATCACTCGTCGCTCGTTAGCACTGAATGTATCAGGATAAATTAATTGGGACTCTGCATTCAACCAAACTTGTGTACCGTCTTCTAATGTAATTTTAAACTCCCCGCCACGTGGAGTAGTGAGATTATTTAATATTTTTTCCTTTTTGGAAACTGTTCTTATTTGCTGAATGGCAACTTGATTCTTTTCCTGATCTGCCCCCAATTCAAGTTCCACCCCATTATTTAACATCAGAACGGCTTTTGTCTCTCCCGGACGAATTTGTGCGGCATACATTTCTGTTTCCTGCTTTTCAGATAACACTACATCCGGGCGTGTATTCAAATAAAGAAGGGTACTTGTTATGAATAGCAACACGGCAGCAGCACTACTTACCTGCCATAACAAACGACGGTAGCCACGCACGGATTTATATCGAACTCGTTTTTCCATATCAGCTAAAGGACGATCAACCTTCACCGCTCTCAAACGCTTGTATTCTCGTTCCAAAAAAGCTGTATCAAGCAGTTTCTGATAAGTCACTTCATTAGCAGGATTTGCATCACGCCAAGAATCCAACTCTTCCACTTCCTCGGCAGTAATAACCCCCAAGATTCGTCGATATATTAAACGACCAATTCGTTCCGTCAGAGACAAATCCGTTCTATCAAGCATACAATCTCTATTTTATTTGTTCTTCAATAAACTCAATAATTCCTTCGTCAGAGGGACGCATTGCATCAGCCTCAAATATTTTACCATTCTTATCAATCATGATAAAACGAGGAATACCACTAATTCCCCATGCCTCCTGAAATGTCGCTGCATCTTTAGAAGACAATATAAATTGAGACCATTCCGGTTTATCCTTTTCAAGTTTATCCAGCCATGCCTTTTTATTAGCATCAACAGAAATACTTATAAACCGTACACGATCATCCCCCTTAAAATGAGCAACCAACTTCTCCAAATATGGTATTTCCGCACAGCAAGGTCCGCACCAGGTCGCCCACACATCAATGTAAAGAAATTTCCCAAAATAATCAGATAACTTACAAAGTTTCCCTTCCGGGCTAAACATCGTGACATCAAATGCATCCTTCCCTTTTGCTGTTTTCGTCAATGCCTCAATTTTTCCTTCATATCTCGTAATCATATCCGGAAAATCCCGTGCAAACTTTTTATACTTTTCCCAGAAAGCCATATAATCACCTCCCTTACCAAATGTGAAATAAGTATAGGCACAGGTATTGGCAAACACTTTTTTCACAGTAACGTTTGTTACATAACGATCTACCACATCCATGTATTCAAGACAATATGGAGTCATATCTCCACCGTAGTTTTCTAATTCGGGATTCACCTTTGCTCCGATAAAATCAAAAGACAAACCACATCGCATACTAATTTCATCATTTACATCTATCGCATCAATAATTTTTGCGAACTCTGGAAAATCCGTATTCTTTTTGTTCTGCTTACGAGCCTCTTCCTGAATTAAACGAACAGTCAAACTTTTATCAGTAGCATCAATCATTTTCGTGTAATATTCCCGAAGTTGTTTATCAGAGATCACAGAAAGCATTTTTTTCATCTTCACCGTTTCATCAGCTAATATCTCCCGGTACTCTTTATAAGTTTTTGCTTGAGAAACATCCATCGGTAAGTAACGCATCATATCGTACGCTTGTGCAAAACATGAATAGAATTCGGAAATAACTTTATGATCCCCCTCGAAAGTAAAAGATATACTCCCATCCTCTGCCTTGTTAATCATTACTTCCAAAATCTTCCCATTCTCCAAATGAGCCCCACAAATTGTATTCTCTCCAATATACAAAATAACATCATTAAATGGTGTCATTAATCTTGTATCAAAAGAGAATGAACCGTCATCAGCCACGTTAATCTCGATATATTCCGTAGACATAACATCCCCGTCTCGTGAAATAGCAAGTTGAATATCCTCAACATTACCCTGAACTGTCCCTTTTAATAATTGCGCTTGAGAAAAAAACGGCAACAAAAATAAAATTACAGCTGCTAGAATCTTCGTTAATTTTGAATTTTTCATCTTTTCATTTTTAATGGTATATTCAAGAGACGTAATCCAAAACCAAAAGGACAGCAAAAAAGTCGCTTTTTTTTAGAAATTAAATTAAGACATGAAATCCATGAGTACACTTTAGATTGCAAAAATATGAATTTTAATACATTAAGTTCCACGATTTATGTATTTTTGCTAATAAAAAGAATAATGTATGACGACACCTGAACATGTTCTAGCAGAATTTAAATCCGGTAAACTGGAAACTTTTTATAAAAATACATATGGGCAGTTATTACTTTATGCCTCCAGATACCTTGGGAATGATTATAGTTTTCTAGCCGAAGATTGTGTTCAAGATGCGATATACAAGGCCTACCAGCAACGTGAAACTTTTTCATCCGTATCTACTTTCAAATCCTTTCTATATTCCTGCATTCGTAATGCAGCAATTGATATTTTACGCAAAAATCATGCTCAAGAGAATTACCTTTCTCAACAGGAAGAAGACATCGAATTTTTAAATAGCATTATTGAACAAGAAACTTTAAACCTACTATATACCTCAATCGCAAATTTACCCGAAAAATATCAAAAAATATTTGAACTCAATTTTCAACAAGGTTTAAAAAATGCTGAAATTGCAACATTATTAGGCGTTACCGAAAGCGCTATAAAGAAACAAAAAGCACAAATGATAGAGTTGTTACGTAAAGATTTGAGAAAGAAAACAGGGGACGACTTATTAGCTATCATGATTATTTTAAGTTATTTGTATAATCATATAAATTAGTTGTAGCCTTCTTTTTCATCTAAATACGTTAACAGACCTTCAACAGCATCTTCCAGTAAGTCCAACACTAATTCGAACCCGGAATCCCCGCCATAATAAGGATCGGGAACGCTATCCCGGTAGGAAAAACGCTGGCAGAAATCAGTCATCTTGAATATTTTATTCTTTTCTTCCTCGGATGTAGCCATTCTTTGCAGATCACGGATATTCTGGTCATCCATACCGATAATCATGTCAAAATCAGAAAAATCTGCATCCGGATAAAATTTTCGGGATAAACTGGTCAGATCATATCCTCTTCTTATCGCATGACTTTGCATCCGACGATCCGCCGGATCACCGGAATGATAACCACTAATCCCGGCAGAATCAATATAATATTGTTCCTCCAATCCCCGATCTTTCACGTAATATTTCATAATTGCCTCGGCACTCGGGGAGCGGCATATATTACCCAAACATATAAACAGAATTCTTTTCTTCATAACTAAACATTAAAAAACGGTTATCATGACCTTGTTTGCCATAATAACCGCTCTCAAAAATTATGTTCTATTAATTAAATAAAGAGTCTACAAACTCTTCACGATTGAATACTTGTAAATCATCAATTTTTTCACCGATACCAATGTATTTCACGGGAATTTTGAATTGATCAGAGATACCAATTACAACGCCACCTTTTGCCGTTCCGTCCAGTTTTGTAATCGCCAAAGCATTTACTTCCGTGGCCAAGGTGAATTGTTTTGCTTGTTCGTAAGCATTTTGCCCGGTAGAACCGTCAAGTACTAACAAAATTTCATGTGGGGCATCCGGAATCACTTTTTGCATGACCTTCTTGATTTTCGTCAATTCGTTCATCAAGTTTATCTTATTGTGTAAACGTCCCGCCGTGTCAATAAGCACCACATCTGCATTCTCCGCTTTCGCTTTACTCAGTGTGTCAAAAGCCACAGAAGCCGGATCAGCACCCATTCCCTGTTTTACGATCGGTACCCCTACTCGTTCCGCCCAGATTACCAACTGATCTACTGCGGCAGCTCTAAAGGTATCTGCAGCTCCTAAAATAACAGATTTTCCAGCATCTTTAAATTTGTGAGCCAATTTACCAATTGTCGTTGTCTTACCCACTCCATTCACACCGACTACCATGATCACATAAGGGCCATGTCCTTCCGGTAAACTCAAAGCATCGTAATCCGTTGAATTATTCTCTTTCAACAAGTCTACAATCTCTTCTTTCAATACCCGGTTTAATTCATCCGTACCCACATATTTATCCCGTTGTACTCTTTCTTCGATTCGTTCAATGATACGAAGAGTTGTATCAACTCCCACATCCGAAGAAATCAACACTTCTTCCAAGTTATCCAAAACCTCGTCATCAACCTTGGATTTACCCACAATTGCCCGAGAGAGTTTCTTGAATACACTTTCTTTCGTCTTTTCTAAACCTTTATCAAGGCTTTCCTTTTTCTTTTTATTAAATAGACCGAATAATGCCATTTCCACATAAATTGATTCAGAACGCTAAGGTAGGTAAAACAATTGAAAATTGAAAATGAAGAATTGAAAATGAAAGAAAATAAAAAAAGGGCGAGTCACTTGAACTCGCCCTCTCTTCTAAATTCGGCATCGACCTACTCTCCCACCCAAGGGCAGTACCATCGGCGCTAACGG